>Ga0114972_10000105_pt1 | contig 55854 bp, 53 predicted proteins | sample M_140807_EF_Meta_FD_87354 | JGI IMG/M metagenome (GOLD analysis project Ga0114972, IMG submission 87354) | Freshwater microbial communities from Lake Montjoie, Canada to study carbon cycling - M_140807_EF_MetaG | ecosystem: Environmental > Aquatic > Freshwater > Lake | place: Lake Montjoie... | reverse complement strand
CGGGGATCCATGCTTTATTGTGGCAATATGTTTAATTTAAGGTTGGATCCCCGCCTGCGCGGGGATGACAAGTAAACAAAATGCTCTAACAAATCACAAAATAAATTTTATGCAACAACGCCGCTTTATGCGCGGGATCCAGAGATCTTGCTAAATTCCTGGATCCCGCGGACGAGCCGCGGGACGTAGTAAATTGGTCATTGGTTGCAAATTAAATTCCAATCGATCATTTATTCAACACACATGCGGTTGCCCTGCATTGAATCCTGAGTGGGTCGATTTATATCGATCGATATGTAAAAGGCCGTGCCACTCCAGCGAGATCCTTCGCGCAAAAACACGCGCTCAGGATGACGTAGCTGGGGAGTTACAAATTTTAGCGCGCATTGATTATAAGTCTCCATCAGAACGACGTCGTTATTTTTGAACGTGATTTTGTATGGCCACTAATGGTTTGTGAAAAAGAAATATTTTGGCTATCTTATGCCAAAATAGAGTATACCTTAAATTGACGTCATGGATTTTATTAAAAAACCGTCAGGGTAAAGTTAATCTCTATATTTATTGACACACCAGATATAAGGTAATAGACTTTAACTTGACAGAATATGAAAAAGGATGGCTGATGAGACCTTCAGAAGCACTTCAATTACACCGCAAAGAGATCCGTTTTATTGTTGAGCAGTATCATGCCCGAAATGCGAGGGTATTTGGCTCCGTGTTAAGCGGTGAAGATACAGAGTTGAGCGATTTGGATCTTTTGGTGGATACAACGGAACAAACTACGTTATTAGATATTGCAAAAATACAAAATCAATTGCAAAAACTTCTTCTGGTCTCTGTGGATGTGTTAACCCCAAAAGGGTTGCCTGAGCGTTTTCGCGCTAAAATATTGCGAGAGGCTAATCCTGTATGACAAAAACAGATGCGATGCGAATACCTGATTATTTGGAACATATACTGGAAGCGCTTAAACGGATATTTCATTATGTTGACGATATTGACGAGGTAGTGTTCTTAACAAATGAATTGGTTCAAGACGCGGTTCTTAGAAATTTAGAAATTATTGGAGAAGCTGCCAACAAATTGGTTCGTTACCATGATGAATTTATTAAACAATATTCAGATGTGCCTTGGGAGGATATGTATTGGATGCGAAATCGTATTTCTTACGGCTATTTTTGCATTGATTTTGAAATTATATGGAAAACAATCGAACAAGATCTACCTGAATTAGAAATTCAAATTCGGAGTATTTATCAAAAAATAATGGCTCAATCATCATGACAGGACAACGAATTGGATATATTCGGGTAAGCAGTGTGGATCAAAACACCGACAGACAACTTGAGAACATTCCTGTGAATAGGGTCTTTACTGATAAAGCGTCCGGTAAGGATACGCACCGACCTCAGTTGGGTGCACTAATGGAATTTATTCGAGAGGGAGATACGTTGGTTGTCCATAGCATGGATAGATTGGCTAGGAATTTGGGTGATCTACGCGGGATTGTTGCACGATTAACTCAAAAAGGTGTGGCGATTGAGTTTATTAAAGAACATCTCACATTTACAAGCGAAGCAACACCAATGGCTAATTTAATGCTGTCAGTTATGGGGGCATTTGCTGAATTTGAACGTGCACTAATTAAGGAGCGCCAACGAGAAGGGATCGCTATTGCTAAATTAAAAGGAGCTTATAAAGGACGAAGGAAAGCGCTATCATCAGAGCAAATTAATGAACTAAAAACTTCCATTTTAGGTGGTGAAAAGAAAGCGCAACTGGCAAGAAAATACGGAATTAGTCGAGAAACACTTTATCAATATTTGCGCAATTAGCCACAACTAAATTCAATCTTGTTCTAATCAACGTGCTAATCTCCAATGTACCTCCAGGGGAGATTTATCCAGGGCAAGATCATTCTTGTCTATAAATAACTTAAATAGCCGACTTCCCGCGCTTTATGCGCGGGATCCAGAGATCTTGATAAATTCCTGGATCCTGCGGACGAGCCGGACGTAGTAAATGGGTCATTGGTTGCAAATTAAATTCCAATCGTCACTCCCCAGATGCGTCATCCTGAGCGAAGCGAAGGATCTCTAATTGATTAGGTTTGTGCCTAATTCCGGAGATCCTTGGCTTCGCTCTGGATGACGTTGAGTCAGTTTGAATCTATAGAAAACAAAACCATCCACAACCTGGGGGCTCACTTCCAATCGAGCATTTATTCAACATACATGCGGTTGCCCTGATTAGATCATGTTTTGCTACGCTCATCTTTGTTAGATATCTTGACTATTGCGACGGAACTCCTTGTCTATAACACAGAAGAATAAGGGGCATCTTCTTTCATTTCGGGTTCTATGAAATGCAATGTTTCTAAATCTCTCCTCAGCTCCGGTGACATTTTAATCCCAATATAGGGTGACGGTGTAAACAAAAAACTTTTACGTGAGCCGCCCCCCGCAATCGGTATGGCTTCGCCTTTGTCAGATAGCTCCCGTTGTAGGGAAAAATCTGATTTTCTGCTTGACGATTCCCCAAAAAACAGTCTTCTTAACATGCCTCGTTCCTTATGTGGTTAATATGTGCAATGCATTCTCACTTTGTGAAATTTGGATCAATAGATGACGTTTTTTCAATTGGTTGTGTGTTTGTTTTGCCCTCATCCGCCCTTTGGGCACCTTCTCCCGAACTCGGGAGAAGGGAGGGACCGATCTTCAGCTTCCTTAGATAATCAATATATACAATGCACCCGCACCGCGTAAAACTTGGACCAATAATTGAGATTGCTTTTGTTTCGCAATGTTTTGTAAGGCTTCTGTATTGGTGGTTGGTTGCTTGTTGGCAGAGATGATCACATCACCTGGTCGCAATCCAGCTCGCCAGCCAGCAGAATTTTCCGAAGCACCCACAATTTGGACACCCACAATACGACCGTGGGGTGGAGACTCTTGTTCGAAATCGCTTAATGCCAAACCATATAAAAAGGGATTGTTGGCTTGTAATTGCTGTTCATTCTGTTTGATGTCAGTCACGACCGCATGTAATTTTAGCTCTTTATTATTGCGCTGGACAACAAGGGTGGCTTCACTGCCAACTCGTAACAAAGAGATGACGGTTTTGATTTGAGAGGCCTGGGTAATAGTGGTACCGTTGATAGAGGTAATGATGTCACCGGCTTTGATTCCAGCTGATTCGGCGGGAGAGCCTTGATTCACTTGAGACACCAGCGCACCTTGGGTATGCTCCGTGTATCCCATCGCTTGGGCCAATTCAGGGGTTAGTGGTTGGACAAATATCCCCATTAAGCCACGATGAACCGAACCGTATTTGATGATTTGTTGAGCGACGTCTTTGGCCATATTGATTGGAATGGCAAACCCAATGCCCACGTTGCCACCATATAAAGAAATAATGGCCGTATTGATACCGATTAATTCCCCTTTGATATTGATTAACGCACCGCCGGAATTACCTGGATTGATGGCGGCATCTGTCTGAATGAAGTTTTCAACGCCTTCAATATTGAGATCGGAGCGTTTGATAGCCGATACAATCCCAAAGGTTGCTGATTGACTATTTCCAAAACTGTTTAACCCAAATGGGTTCCCAATTGCGACAACGAAATCACCAACATCCAGCTTATCCGAATCGCCAATCACTAAGGATTTAAGGTTTTTCGCATCAATTTTTAATACAGCGACGTCAGTTTCAGGATCGTTACCGATCATTTTTGCTTTCAAGCGGCGCCCATCATTCAGTGTGACAGTAATAATTTGCGCATTGCGAATCACATGATCATTGGTAAGGATGAACCCTTGGCGCGGATCAACGATGACCCCTGAGCCAATGCTCTGAAATTTACGGGGCTTTTCGGGTATGGCCGGTCCCGTCGGTGGTGCTTTATCTGGACCGCCTTCGTCAGCCATATTAGGCTGAGCTTGCGATGAAACATACCCTTGCACCGCAATGTTTACAATAGCAGGCATGACTGGCTTTAATACTGGTGCCAATGAGGGTAGCTGTGGCGGTGGATTTGTAGCATACGCAGAGGTAACACTGATAGAAAGAAGTATTGCACCAAGAAGTTTTATCATAATCATTCCTGAAACCATATCAATGAAGCTATTCTACCGGTTTGTGCTGCCCGGCGATAGGAGAAAAATTGAGAGTTGGATTCGAATGTGCACAAATGTGAAGGGTATACAGCTTGAATACCTAGATTTTGTAAGATCAAAGTAGCCATTTGGGGCAGGTCGGCAAACCATTGGTTTTCAATTTGAGTAAATGCTTGTGCGGCGTAAGGATACCGACTTACAAATTGGTCCAACACTTCAGAGCCCGTTGCATAACAGCGTCCGCAGATTGCTGGTCCGATCCATGCCATACATTGACTGGGAGCACTATGCATTTTTGCAACTGTGTTGTCTACAATCCCCATTGCTAGTCCGCGCCAACCAGCATGAATCGCTGCAATTTCAGTCCCTTGTTGGTCGCAAAGCATAATGGGTAAGCAATCAGCAGTCATAATGGCTAAGACGTGATTTTTTTGACGCGTGATCGCGGCATCCGCATTGGAGTCAAATGGTGCATCGACTTCGACACAATGCGTCGTATGGGTTTGTTCTAGCCATATAGGTTCACTGGGTAATTGTAAGCTTTCACGCAAAACACGGCGATTCGTAGCAACATGCTCAGGATCATCGCCGACATGCGCTGCTAAATTCCAATCTGAAAAATCAGCTTGGCTTACACCGCCCAAACGTGTGGTGGTGATGGCTCGAATATTGGGTGGGGCAGGCCATTGTGCGTTGATGATGTTCATGAAAATCCTTTTTTTAATCACCCGTCAGGACGGAAGTCAGCAAATAACCCGTCGTTGCGAGCGTAAGCGAAGCAATCCAGCGACTTGTGTTCAAATGGCAAAGGTCACTGGATTGCTTCACTTCGTTCGCAAGGACGAAGAAAGTTTACTTCGTTTCTTGGGCCACAAATTCCAAAAGACTTTGCAAATCATAGGGGATTGGGGCGGTATACGTCAATGTCTCTTGTGAAATGGGATGTTGAAAACTAAGCGTTTGCGCATGTAATGCTTGGCGGGGGAAGGTGCTTAGTGTGTTGCGTAATTCTTTGCTCATACCCGCTTTTAGACAGTTTCGAGTGCGGTACAGGAGATCGCCTACTATGGGGTGATTGATATGTGACATATGTACGCGAATTTGATGAGTACGGCCGGTATGGAGCTTCACTTGTAATAGTGTCACATAATGAAACTTTTTGAGGACCGTAAACGTCGTGATGGCGGGTTTTCCGTGTTCTAAAACTGCCATTTTTAAACGATTATGAGGATCGCGACCATATTCAGTATGGATGGTATCGCCGGCGATGAGATGACCGTAGACCAACGCCAGATATTGACGTTGAATGCTGCGTTCTTGCATTTGTCGAATCAAATGCGTGTGAGCAGTCAATGTTTTGGCAATGATCATGATGCCCGAGGTATCTTTGTCTAAACGATGAACAATCCCGGCGCGGGGTAGATCTTGCAATGGCGCATGATGATGCAATAAAGCATTTAATAACGTTCCTTGCCGATTACCTGCTCCTGGATGGACAATCAAACCTGGAGGTTTATTAATAACCATAACTTGGTCATCTTCAAACAGAATGTCTAATGGAATGTCCTCGGCTTGGTCTGAGATTGTGGAGGATTCAGACGGCAGATTCAGCTGAATGGTTTCTCCGCCAGCTACTTTGGTATTGGGTTTCCAAGTTTGTTGGTTGATTAGAATACAACCGGTTTTGAGCCAGGTGGTTAATTTAGAGCGCGACCAGTGTGGGTATAATTTGGCTAAGACAAAATCGATTCTTAAGCCTCTGAGCGTGATAGGGATTATGCAGCCTGCATCTTGCGGGGTGTCAGGAGAGACCTGGTCTTGCTGAAGGGACGTAGAACCTGCGGTCAAGGCGCGGGAATTCGGGTCTTCTTTAGGTTTTATTGAATTCAGTTCATTAGGTTCTACAGACTCAGGCTTTGAAGAATTAGGCATCAATGTTCAACTTCAGTAATTCTGCCGCGCAGAGAATTGGGTTGGGCGTCCGTGATGAGCACATCTCTAAATTGACCAATTAATTCCGTAGGCCCGGAAAAATTGACGACGCGATTGCATTCGGTACGGCCAGCCAATTGGGTGCTGGATTTTTTAGATGCCCCCGTTATTAAAAGTCGCTGAGTAGAACCAATCAAGGCTTGGCTGTAGCGCATGGCTTGCATGCCTAAGCGTTCTTGTAAAATGCTCAGACGTTGTTTTTTAACGTCCATCGGTGTTGGGTCGGGTAAATTAGCCGCTGGAGTGCCGGGTCTTGGGCTATAAATGAAACTAAACGATGTATCAAAGCCGATTTCATGGACCAAATCCATGGTATCTTGAAAATCTTGGTCGGTTTCACCTGGAAAGCCCACAATAATGTCGGTGGACAAACGAACGTCCGGGCGAACTTTGCGTAATTTACGAATTTTAGATTTGAATTCTAGCGCAGTGTAGCCCCGTTTCATTAAAGCCAAAATGCGATCTGAACCGGATTGTACCGGTAAATGTAAATGATTGGCTAAGATCGGGACTTCAGCAAAGGCAGAAATCAAATTATCAGAAAATGCCAAAGGATGTGACGTCGTGAAACGAATGCGACCTAAACCATCCATTGCCGACAAATATTGAATCAATAACGCCAAATCAGCGATTTCGCCTGAAGCCATCGTACCGCGATAATCATTCACATTTTGGCCTAATAAATTAATTTCACGTACCCCTTGATTCACTAAGAGATAACATTCTGCCAACACATCATCAAACGGCCGAGAAATTTCTTCGCCACGGGTGTAGGGTACCACACAAAACGAACAGTATTTGCTACAACCTTCCATAATCGAAACAAAGGCGATTGGGCCTTCGGCACGTGGGGCAGGGAGGTGATCAAATTTCTCAATTTCAGGAAAACTAATATCAACCACAGATTTTTTGTTGGCTAAGCGTTCGGTCAACAGAGCGGGTAAGCGGTGTAAGGTTTGTGGCCCAAATACCAAATCTACGTAAGGCGCGCGCTTTAAAATATCCGCGCCTTCTTGACTTGCTACACAACCGCCTACTCCGATGATGACGTGGGGATTCGCTTTTTTATATTCGCGCCATTGGCCTAATTGGGAAAATACTTTTTCTTGGGCTTTGTCGCGGATTGAACAGGTATTTAATAAAATCACGTCTGCATCGTCTAAAGAATCAGTGGACTCTAAACCATGTGATTTTGCCAATACATCAGCCATCTTAGAAGAATCATACACATTCATCTGACAGCCATTCGTTTTAATATAAAGCTTTTTCATAAGAGATCACTCATTTTACAGCCGCTTTACAATAGGTCTCTCGAATCATAGGCAGTAATAACAAAGCAATAAACATGCCTATGGGTAATATCGCGAGCGCCATTTGATAATTGGCTACCGTATATACTCGTACTTGATCATGCATTTGCCCTGACCACAATCCATCTAAAATAAAGCCTACGGCGGGTTGAACTAAGGCAATCCCCACCATGTTCATCATATTCATAAAACTCAAAGCGGTGGCCACGTATTTTTGATTACTCAATTCTTTGGCCAGTGCAAAAGCGGGTAAAAAGCCTGCGGAAAAAATGCCGAATGCAAATAACAAGATTTGCACGATAAATTTGGTGTGAATAGAGCCAAAGATAATCAAAGAACTGCAGATCAAGGCGCCAACACAGCCGATGTAGAGTGGTGGCTTACGTAATCCGATTCTATTTGAAAAAATTCCCCAGAATGGGCCGGCTACTGCCCAACCAAAGAGCACCAGTGAAATATAATTCGCTGCCACGGATTTGGATAAATGCATGCTCAGCATCAAAAAGGGTACACCCCATAATCCACAAATAACGGGTGTAGCGGTATACATCAGCCCACCGAAGAGTGCGACGAGCCATAATTGTTTATTGCGGAGCAGAATCAAAAGTCGTTGACCCAAAGTACCTTCTTCGATAACTTCTTCTGGCGCGCCCTTATAGACATGGGTGCCATGATCTTTGGTGAAGATAAAAATTAAAACTGCGACTAATAAGCCAATGCATCCCATAATGAGCATACTGTGACGCCAACCGTAATGGTCGATCAATAAAGCCAACGGTGCTTCTCCGAAAATGGCTCCAAGCATTCCGAGCGTTACCATCATACCGGTTAAAAATGCAAAGCGATGGGCGGGAAACCAATTGGAAGCCAATTTTAAAGTGCCCACGACGGCAAAAGAGGAGCCAAGGCCAATCATCAAGCGTGCGGTACAAGCCATGAAAAAGTTTTCCGTCAACCCGAAGGCGATAGTACTGAGAGCGCAAATTGTGGTAGCAATGGTTAATAGACGTCTAGGGCCAAAATGATCGGTCATCACGCCACAGGGCAATTGCATGCCCGCATAAGAATAAAAATAAATACCGGATAAAATACCCAATGTATGACTCGTTACTGAAAAGTCACGCATTAATTCAGCGCTCATTACGCTGGGAGATACTTGCAGCAAGCATTCATAAAAATAAAATAGACAACCCAAGCCCCAGATGAGCCATGGTTTGTAGTTATATTCAGGCTGTTTTGAATGCCGAGTTTTTGTCATCTTAGCCGACTCCCTTTTGCCATTCGCACGTATTTTTAAAAAAAGGGAAATCCTACCAGTTTGTCTAGTAATTGTCTAGATTTTTAATGTTGTCATTGTGAGTGTTAGCGAAGATATTTAGTGATTTTAGGGCTGTGTATAAGTCACTGGGTTGCTTCGCTGCGCTCGCAATGACGGAAGTGGTTAAATAGCCCGTCGTTGCGAGCGCAGCGAAGCAATCCAGAGGCGTTTGTACAAAAGGCGAAGGGTCACTGGGTTGCTTCGCTGCGCTCGCAATGACGGAAGTGGGTATAGTCACTTCAGTAACACATACGTCGCCCCGGCACCACCATGTTTGGGTTGCGCACTATGAAACCCTAATACTCTTGGGATTTGAGGAAGCCAGCGATTGATCAGATTTTTTAGGACTGGGGCTTCGCCAAAGCGTCCCCCTTTGCCGTGAATAATCAATACCCAGCAGTGTTGCAGCTGGATTTGTTGGGTCAGGAATTGATTCAAACGTTCTTTGGCCGCATCTGGTTTCAAGCCATGTAAATCGAGTTTGGCTTGGTAGCTTAGTTTGCCGGTTTTGAGGGCGTGGACTTGAAGCCTTGAAACACCTGGTTGATGGTAATGTAATAGACTTTCTGATTGAACAGGATTGGCATAATAATCGGATAAATCGTCACACAGGCCTCTGTTTTGGGGAGATCCCTCGCGGTGCTCGGGATGACGGGAGTGGTGCTCGGGATGACGGGAGTGGTGCTCGGGATGACGGGAGTGGTGCTCGGGATGGCGGGAATGTCGTTCTGGATGAAGCGAGCGTTGGTTAGGGTCGGATTGCTGGACTCGCTCAGCTGCAATTTTGGGTTTTTTTGCCTTAAGAGGCGTGACATGCTGCATCTCCTTCTGGAATAGGGCTTGATCTTCAGGAGAAAGCGGGGTTTTTTTGCTCATTATAAGTTTTGAAATTGTGACTGAGAGCAGTATAGCATATAATGCGTTTTTATTTGTAACGTCAGCCTGAACGCAGTGAAGGATCTCCTGATTCAGGGTACTTAGCTTTGTTTGCGGGAGATCCTTCACTATGCTCAGGATGACGTGTTCAAACCCTCTGGAAAGCATCATGTCATATATCGCAGATACTCAAGATTTCAAGGTTATTCTAGATTTTATTCGGTTTGGTATTAGCCAAGCGCGAGCCGCTAGTTTGTATTATGGGCATGGTACGGATAATGCAGAAGACGACATCTATGCCTTGGTATGGGATACCCTACATTTGCCTTGGGACTCTGATGAACAACGATTTCTAGCGGCACGTTTGACAGCGAGCGAAAAGAAATTATTAGCCGAACGGTTGGAGCAGCGTATTGTCCAGCGTGTGCCGGTCCCTTATTTAACGCATAATGCACATTTTTGTGATATGACTTTTTATGTGGATGATCGGGTTTTGATCCCCAGGTCGCCGATCGCGGAATTGATTCGACAACAGTTTGCCCCGTGGATTGCTGAAGAGCAGGTGACTCGCGTTTTGGATCTGTGCACCGGTAGTGGATGCATTGCGATTGCGTGTTGTGCTTGGTTTCCAGATGCTCAGGTTGATGGCTCAGATGTGTCAGAACAAGCCTTGGCAGTGGCCGCCATTAATAGTGATCGCCATCAAGTGGCAGAGCAATTAACTTTATTAAAATCCGACTGTTTTGATCAAATACCAGAGACTGTCTATGATATTATTGTGAGCAATCCACCCTATGTGGCGGAAGCCGTGATGCAAACGTTGCCTGCTGAATATCGTCATGAACCCGAAATGGCCTTATTTGCCGAGCAAGCAGGTTTGGCGGTGGTGCATCGTATTTTAAACCAAGCAGGGCGCTATTTGAGTGACCACGGTATTTTGGTGGTAGAAGTAGGCGAAGCTGCGGAAGAATTGATTGCCGCGTACCCTGACGTTCCTTTTGTTTGGCTTGATTTCGAACAGGGCGGCGATGGGATTTTTTTATTGACGGCGCAAATGGTGCGCGAATACTTTTAAGGCAGAAATATGGCAAGACAATTTCATGTAGCAGTAGTAGGCGCAACGGGCGCAGTGGGCGAGGCCATGTTGGCAGGGCTTTTGGAGCGAAAGTTTCCGATTGCGCAAGTCTATGCGTTGGCATCGGAACGTTCTGTCGGTAAGACCGTGCCTTTTGGGAAAGAAGTATTGGATGTACTCGACCTGGCCACGTTTGATTTCACCGATATCGATATTGCATTATTTTCAGCGGGTAATGCTGTGTCCAAACAATATGCCCCCATTGCTGCAGCTCATAATTGTGTGGTGATCGATAATAGCTCGTGTTTTCGTTATGATGCGGATATCCCTTTGGTGATTCCAGAAGTGAATCCTGAACGGATCGCCAATTATACTCGGCAGGGTATTATTGCCAATCCCAATTGTTCAACCATTCAAATGCTGGTTGCGTTAAAACCATTACATGATGCGGTCGGGATTACTCGCATTAATGTGGCTACTTATCAATCGGTTTCTGGTACGGGGAAAGAAGCCATATCTGAATTAATCCATCAGATGGGTGAGTTGTTGAATGGGCGTCCGGTGAAGTCGCAGGTGTATCCGCAACAAATCGCGTTTAATGCGATACCTCATATCGATGAATTTCAGGAAAATGGCTATACCCGTGAAGAAATGAAAATGGTGTGGGAAACTCATAAAATTTTAGAAGATGATAGTATTTCGGTAAATCCCACTGCAGTACGCGTTCCAGTGCTATATGGACATTCAGAAGCCATTCATGTGGAGCTCAAATCACCTTTGACGGCGACAGAGGCTCGACGCATCCTGCGTGCGGCACCTGGCGTGGTGGTTGTGGATGATCCGAAGAAGGCTAAATATCCAACTGTGATTTCTCATGCAGTGGGTAACGATGATGTCTATGTTGGGCGGATCCGCCAAGACATTTCACATCCGAATGGTCTGAATTTATGGGTGGTTGCGGATAATATTCGCAAGGGTGCTGCGACGAATGCAATTCAAATTGCTGAGATTTTGTGTGCGGAGTATTTGTAATCCCCTCATCCGTCACTGCGTGACACCTTCTCCCTGAGGGAGAAGGGAAAAAATATAGTCATCTTGATGTGGCGAGGGATTTCCTTCTCCTTGAGGGAGAAGGGGGAAAATATAGTCATCTTGATGTGGCGAGGGATTTCCTTCTCCTTGAGGGAGAAGGGGAAAATATAGTCATCTTGATGTGGCGAGGGATTTCCTTCTCCTTGAGGGAGAAGGGGAAAAACACACGTCATCCCGAGCTTAGCGAGGGATCTCTTGGTTTGAGGTAAGTGCCTTGTGATGGCGAGCCTTCGATATGCTCATGACGTAGGGTTGGCTTGGGTGTATAGAGAAAGATGCTGTCCTAATATTTTGGTTGTATACTTACTACATGAATAAAAATCAATTGATCACAATTTCAGGAAGGGCCGGATTGGCGTGGAGGTTGCCTTTACCTGTTTGGCCTGCGCTTAAAATAGGGAGCCGTTCTTTACGCTATACCTATACTTTTTCTAATCAAAGTTCAGACTCTATTCAAATTACGGGTATTAGGTTAGAGCCTGGCAATGATGGTCACGTTGATGATCGTGTCGGTCTGGTGGGGGGCACTGCGCATGCTGGCTTGATGTTAGCGCCGGGGGCGTCTTGTACCATTGACGTTCAAATTACTCCGAGTAAATTGGGCAATGGTCACCAAGTTCTGACTGTGCAACATACGGGTGGCGCGTCACCTATGTGGACTGAAATTGCATTTTCAGTCGTTGCGCAAGGCGATACGCGGCCCAAAACGACTTATTTATCTGATGATACAGTCACGTTAGATCGCCAGAGACGCTTGATTGAACAAGAGGGGCATCGTCATTATGCACGCGTGAATGCGCGCGAACATACACCAGAGCAAAGTACGCAACAAAATTTGGCGCAGGAAGGGGGGATGCAAAATAATATTTTGCAAAATCCGTGGTTAAATAGTCAGCGCTTTGATGGCATTGATCCTAATTTAAACCCAGAACCGCCTTTGAACACAGAAGCCCGCCGAGAATTTGATAACGAACGCCGTGAACAAGAAATGGAAAAACAATTGCGTTTGGGTAATATGCCACGTGTGTCCCCAGCACCCAAACCACAAGGGTTTTAGAGCGTTCGTCGTGTTGGCGAGCGCAGCGAAGCAATCCAGAGATCTTAAAGTCACTGGATTGCTTCGTCGCTATGCTCCTCGCAAGGACGATTTAAAAATATGCTCCTCGTAAGGATGATTTAAAAATAATGCTGTCGTTGCGAGCGTTAGCGAAGCAATCCAGTGACTTTGCTTGTGTCTCGTCGTAACACTCCTCGTAACGACGCTTTTATAGAATAACAAGGACTTTTATGACCATTGCAAATGACATCATCTCCTGTCGTGTCCCCGATCTCGACTATTATCTTCGCGAAGGGGATTCTTTAGATGATATAGATGAATATGGCTTTACGCCTTTGATTGAAAGCGTTCTTACTCGGCAAATGCCGATTGCGCAATTATTGTTAGATCGTGGGGTTGCGATTAACAAACCGGATGTGACGGGGCGCACGGCACTGCATTGGGCGGTGGATAATGCTGATCTGGATATGATTCGGTTGTTATTACAGAAAGGCGCCAATCCTAATGCTTACACGAGGTCTGGATTAGCGGTTTTGGTCTATCCAATTTTACGTGGACAAGCTGATATCAAGCATTTGCTTTACCAATATCATGCAAAATTAGACTTCGCTTTGGATTTCATTTATGCCAAATTATTAGGGCATCGCTTTGAATTGAGTGGCGATGTGGATATTGTGACTGCCGAAGTTGAGTTTATTGAATTAGATTATGAAGGTTTTATTTTAGAGTTCACGATTGCAGTGGTCAAGGACTCGTTACGCCGCTTTACCAGTAGTTATTCTACCCGACATATGCGTCATTTATTTCCCATTATCTATGCAACGATGGATGGCTTTGCCGTCGCGGATGAATTATTGCAATTACAACATCATGTGGCCATGACCAATCAACATCATCAACGGATTCAACAATTAATCCAAGCACCTTTGTTAGTGTTACCTGCAGCCAGTCAGGGGCATGCCATTTGTTTTGTCCGCTATCAGCAATGGTGGGCGAAGATTGATCGCGGTGAAAATAGTCTAAAAGAAGGCTCGGTGAATATTTATCATATGGAACGCCCACAGGCGATTACGCTCAATTTTATTTTAGATTTTTTATATAAAAAACAAAGCAGGCGTTATTTTCATAAGGATATTAATAAAATATTAGGCTTGACGCCGGTACTGCAATTACCTATCGCAGCTCAAATCGTAGGGAATTGTTCCTGGGCCAATGTGCAAGCAGCCGTTCCGGTGGCGCATGCGTTGCAAACTTTACAGTCGATGGAAGGGTTTGATGCGCAACCCTCGTTGGATTTGTATACGACTTGGATTGAATGGGACAAAGATCGCGCGTTGGATGAATGTATCCAGCGGTTTTATGCAGCTCAGCCGCCGCGTACAGCTAGTTTCGCCGCGATGTTGGGTGCGGTATTATTTCAAGTATGTGAAGAAAATGATCCGTTGCATCTGACCCGTGCTGAGAAAATACTGGCTATTTTGAGCCTGCCTGAGTATGCGTATATTCTACAAAGCTATTTAGATGTGTATTGCGTACGTCGTTTGACGCGCAAAGGGAATAATTTATTGAAATTATTAGATAATTGTGGGGTGAACCCAAATGTTGGTGTGAATCCGATTGCTACGGGTTTGGATGATAAGCAATAAAAAAACCATCACGCTTTGTAGCGAAAGCATGATGGCTTGGAAGGTTTATGTGTTAATTACTTACTACCTAATCCTATTTGACCATCCTCAAGTCCAAGTTTTACTTCAGAATGCTTTCCACCACCTGATTTAGGAGGAGTCTTAGCAGCAGGACGACCAAAGAAAGCAGCAGCAACAGCTACTGTAGAAGCAGTACCAATCACTGTAGCAGTTGCGGCTTTTGTATACGTACCCAATGTACCCAAAAGAGGTAACATAGTTGGGAATGCATACATCATGCCTACAACGCTGAAACCAGCAACACCAGCAGTTCCTAACAAAGCAATATCGTGATTAGACAGTTGTTTATCTTTAATACGATCAACCAACTTGTTGAACTCATTGTAAGTGCTTTTTAGGAAGATAGCGCCACTGTACAAAACTGCAGCTAGCATTGCAGCAGCAACAGTATATTTTATCCAAGTAGTAGCGATTGCAGCCAAACCAAAAGGAATCAAAGCTGGTGCTAAGAATAATGCACCTAAGTATAGGCTTGACGCAGCAAGAACAGCTGTTGCTAGCGTGTATCTGCCATAGTGAGTGGTAGCATAAGCTGCCCTCGCATATGCGGCTTCTTTAACATTTAAAGTGTTGAAAATTTCAGCAGCTTCATGACTATTGTATTCTTTAAAATCATGTTTAGTGCCACTTTTCGCTGCAGCTAATAAATCTCTTTTTGTCATTTGCATTTTATAAATCCCCATCTATAAGTTAGTAACGCACTGCGTTTATATTACATGTGTATTAATGCAACTTACTGTAACATAAAAACCAATATTGTACATTGAAAAACGCACAATGTGCACATTATAATTTTTTTTTAATAAAAAAGCTAGCTTTGAAACGATTTTTTTTACAGTGTTTGGTTTTTTTAGGCATGTACGGTGTGATGAGGTTGTATTTTTATGTCCTTCGGAGCTTTGTGGGGGATAAGGCTATTGTAAGTTGGGCCTTGGCACAACAATGAACTCACCGCTCCGTTGATTTGTCAAATGAAGCGCTACGCTTTGCTGTTGGGCCAAGGCCCAACCTACATTATATGACTACTCTATTCCACCGGATTTTTTTTAATATCAGCTTTTGGTTCCGGTTTGTTTTGCGTGGCCGGCTGACCTTGTGGTTTTTTGCGGTTAGGCACTGCGGAGCGCCGTTGTTGTTGAGAAGCGGGTGGTCTTCTTCTGTTGGCAGAGTTGGGGTTTGGCTTGGATGTTCTTGCTTGAGAAGAAGTTTGCTCATTGTTTGTTTGTCTAGACGCGGTCTGCGCTGATTTTTCCGTGTCTGGCCCAAATAGTTTTTGCATCAGTCTTTGTAAGAAATTCAATGTGTTTTGATTCTTGAATGTTTGCTGGTCAAAAGATTTGACCGCAGGTTCATCAATCTGGGTTGCAGGCAAAGCATGCGCGATTTCGAGTTCAGGTTGTTGAATCAACGTGTAACTGGGTTTTTTGGTTTTGTTGCTGCCGTCTTCTTTGATTTTAGTAATATTGTATTGCGGAGAGTGTAAATACGGATTGGCGATCACCAAGACTCTTACGCTGTGGCGTTTCTCAATATTTAAAATAAACTCGCGCTTTTCATTAATAATGAATGTTGCAATATCGACAGGCAACTGCACTTGAATTTCGGTTATTTTTTCTTTTAACGCTTCTTCTTCAATCAAACGAATGATGGAAAGACTGCTAGATTGAATATTGCGTACAGTGCCACGGCCTTCGCAACGTGGACATACTTCTTGAGCGTTTTCTCCCAATGACAAACGTAGCCGTTGTCGAGACATTTCTAGGAGTCCAAAGCGCGAAATGCGACCTACTTGAATCCGTGCTCGGTCTGCTTTCAGTGCTTCCTTTAAACGGTTTTCAACATCGCGTTGATTTTTAGAGGAGCCCATGTCAATGAAGTCAATCACCACCAAGCCGCCCAAATCGCGGAGTCGTAATTGACGTGCAATTTCATCCGCAGCTTCTAGATTGGTATTGAGTGCCGTGGCTTCAATATCAGCACCACCTGTGGCTTTCGCTGAGTTGATGTCGATGGATACCAATGCTTCTGTGCGATCAATGACCAATGCGCCACCAGAGGGCAAGGGCACTTCGCGTTTATAAGCTGTTTCGATCTGACTTTCAATTTGATAAAAATTAAACAAAGGAATGGTGTTGTGATACAACTTTAAATTCGGTAGAAAATCGGGTTTGACTTGCTCAATATATTGCTTGGCCTTGACGTAAGACACTTGATCGTCAATGATGATTTCGTCAATGGATTTGCGTAAATTATCTCGAATAGAACGAATGATGACATCGCCTTCTTGATGAATCAAACAGGGCGCTAATTGGGTTTGGTAGGCATGTTTGATGGCTTGCCACTGATGGTACAGCATGTCCAAATCGCCTTGCAATTCTTCCTGGCTTTTGCCCACGCCTGCGGTGCGAATGATGAGGCCCATGTCTTCAGCCATGCTCAATGCATTCAACGTTTCTTTTAATTCATCGCGCTCATCCCCTTCAATCCGTCGAGAAATGCCGCCAGATCGTGGACTGTTTGGCATCAATACCAAATAGCATCCCGCTAGGGTGATATAAGTGGTGAGCGCAGCGCCTTTGTTGCCACGTTCTTCTTTGTCAACTTGGATGAGCAACTCTTGGCCTTCACGGATCAAACTGGTGATGGCAGGTTTGTCATCGTTGGCATTGGGTTGTTTGCAAAAATAGGTGGGGGCAATTTCTTTTAAAGGTAGAAATCCCTGGCGTTTAGAGCCATATTCAACAAATACCGCGTCCAAACTGGGTTCCCGACGGGTAACGACTGCTTTGTAGATGTTGCCTTTCTTTTTAACTTCTGCAGGACATTCTATGTCCAAATCATAAAGGTGATTGTTTTTTACCAGCGCAACGCGGATCTCTTCTGTTTGCGTTGCATTGATTAACATTTTCTCCGTACTAGCCATTTTCTAACCCTCAATAGGGCGCCTTAACTTAAGCCTAAGGTTTATTATACCCGCGCGCAGTATAAATTTTTTAAAGTTTCCATGTTCAACGGTAAATGTCCGAAGAAGCCTAGTGAGGGACCGCACGTATACTGTCTTCGGATTCGAAGACTCATGTTTTAGAATGATATCGCATGTTTGGCATGCGTGGGTTTCAAAATATATATTCAATTTGGCTCTGGTACTTTAATAGGTGAAAGACTTTGACCTAAGTAATGCGCAATTCTTTTTAAAACTCTGCTGGCCTATGACAAACATGTCCTAGCCAGGCACACACTTCAGTGTATAATCATACATGAAAAAACCATGAGAGGAAAGACTTGGATGCAGAATGATGCACAAAACTCGGTGCGCTATGCGACGATTATCTTGGAAGAAGAAGGGCAGCGTTTGGATAATTATTTACTCCGCGTGCTAAAAGGGGTGCCTAAAAGTCATATTTATCGCATTATTCGAAGTGGAGAAGTTCGGATCAATAGCAAGCGCGTCAAACCGTCTGATCGTTTGGTAGCTGGGGATGCAGTACGTATTCCGCCTATTCGTTCAGCACAGACCAAAACGGTTGATCCCAGTCCTGGTTTGAGTGCGTGTTTATTAAACAATATTATTTTCGAAGATGATCGTTTATTGGTTTTGGCCAAACCGGCGGGGTTGGCAGTGCATGGGGGGAGTGGGGTCAATTTGGGTGTCATAGAAGCTATGCGCCAAATACGTCCTGATTTGACCTATTTAGAATTGGTCCATCGTTTGGATAAAGAAACGTCTGGCTGCTTATTGATGGCCAAAAAAAGATCGTGTTTGCGCGCTATTCAAGCGTTACTGGAAGCACGCGAGGTCCAAAAAACCTATTGGACGGTGTTGGTGGGTGCTTGGCAGGGTCGAACTTCGGTGATGGTGGATGTGCCTTTGTTAAAATCTATTTTACAATCGGGTGAGCGCATGGTCTTTTCGGATCCGACGGGTAAAAGTTCCCAAACTCAATTTAAATTGTTAGAGAACTATGCGGATGCTTGTTGGGTAGAAGCAAAGCCGAAAACCGGTCGGACCCATCAAATTCGGGTGCATGCCGCTAAAATTGGACATCCTATTCTCGGGGATCAAAAATATGGTAAAGTGCAGACATTACCAGCTTTGCGAGACTTAAAAGCACGGATGTATTTACATGCTCATGCGATTCAGTTTACTCTCAATGGACAACTTTATCATTTTGAAGCAGAGCCGGACGCAACTTTTGCGCAGGCATTGCAGGTATTACGTCGAAATAGTTGAAGAAGAGAAGAGTATTCAAGGAACTGTGTCATTCCCGCGTAGGCGGGAATCCATTCTTATGTTGGTATAGTACTAAATTAAGGATGGATCCCCGCCTACGCGGGGATGACAGTTTTGTTGAGTATTCTCAATAGGAGATCAACATAAGTGTTGCAGCGTTATCAATTAGTGGTGTTTGATTGGGAAGGCACTATTGCTGAAAATGGCTTGGGATATATGATCATTGCATTGGCAAAAGCGGCTGAGCGCGTAAATTTGCCAAGTTTTGATTTGAGTGCTGCGCGTTTGACTATTCGTTATGGTTTGGCGACCGCTGTGAAACAATTGTTTCCGACTACTTCTTTGCATCAACAAGAGGATTTATGCGCTGAAGTCCAGACAGAGCTTTTTGCAGTCTCTGCTAAAGTGGCTTTGATTAGCGGGGTGGCAGAACTGATTCAGTGGTTACATGAGTCGGGCATGCAGTTGGCCATTGCAACCAATAAAAGCGCGCAGGGCTTGGCGCGGGTTTTACGGATCAGTGGCTTGGAGCCTTATATTCATATCACGCGTTCGGCCTCTGAAGTGCCAGCCAAACCTTGTCCGCAAATGCTTGAAGAAATCATGACGGCATGCGGTGTTTCTGCAGAGCAAACGTTGATGGTTGGGGATTCTTCTTCGGATATGGAAATGGCTAGGGCGCTCGGTGTCTATGCGATTGGCATGGATTTTTTTCAAATGGAAGAGCCTATGCTACGTGCTGCGGGTGCGAATGATGTGATGCATGATTACCAACAATTACTTCAGTATATTAAGGATAATTAAATGATTTTCTCAATTGGATGGCCGAATTTGTTGACCTTGTTGCGGATCGGAATCATTCCCATTTTCGTGGTTATTTTTTTTCTTCCCTTTGTGTGGGCGCATTATCTTGCAGCGGTCCTGTTTGCTTTTGCGTGCTTTACGGATTGGCTCGATGGCTTTCTAGCGCGAAAATTGGAACAGTTTTCTTCGTTTGGCGCTTTTTTCGATCCGGTAGCGGATAAATTATTGGTATCGGCTAGTTTGCTATTATTGGTCGGCTCTCCCCAATTACAGTACATTACTATCCCTGCCATCGTTATTGTTGGGCGTGAAATTGTGATTTCAGCGTTAAGAGAATGGATGGCTGAGTTGGGTCAACGGGCCAGCATGGCTGTGTCTTATGTTGGTAAGGTTAAAACCACGATGCAAATGGTGGCGATTACTTTATTGTTGGCTTTTCACCAGAGCCAGACTTGGTACGGTCTTTTGGGTACGGGATTATTATATGTGGCAGCAATTTTAACCATTTGGTCAATGATGGAGTACTTGAAAATTGCTTGGCCAGAACTTACTAAAAAAAGTGAGTTCATGCCTTGACAGAATGATGATTTCAGGTAGAATTCATTTCGGTAAATAGGCGGGAATAGCTCAGTGGTAGAGCACAACCTTGCCAAGGTTGGGGTCGCGAGTTCGAGCCTCGTTTCCCGCTCCATAGAAAGCGACAGTAGTCGCTTTTTTTATATATACACACATGGCTGTGTGGCAGAGTGGTTATGCAGCGGCCTGCAAAGCCGCGGACGCCGGTTCGATTCCGGCCTCAGCCTCCAATACTAAAGTTCTTGCGTTAATTGCGATTTTTGTTTTAGTGTAAGGCGTAAGCGATTTAAGCCCAGGTGGCGAAACAGGTAGACGCAAGGGATTTAAAATCCCTCGAGTATAAAATCTCATGCCGGTTCGATTCCGGCCCTGGGCACCAAATTTTTTTCACATCCCCTCATCCGTCGCTTCGCTACACCTTCTCCCCTGCGGGGCGAAGGGAAATGCTCTGGCATTTATACTCATTCCATATGAAGATACTGGATTTTTGCTATCGCTTTTTAGGTCTGCGAAACTTTAAAAACTCGCAATAGAGCTCGCTATTGCGTTTCGAAGACCTAAAAATCAAGTAGCAAAAAAATCAGTATCTTCGAGAGTATTCAAAGAACTGTGTCATTCCCGCGCAGGCGGGAATGCATTCTCATGTTGGTACAGTACCAAATCAGGCATGGATCCCCGCCTACGCGGGGATGACACAGTTTATTGATCCCCGCCTACGCGGGGATGACACAGTTTATTGATCAGTCTCGTATCTTCAGGTGGAATGGGTGTATTTCCTATCAGGGTTGCGGATGTCGATCAGTTGTCCTACTTCATCAGTGGCTCCTAAAACAATTACAAAATCATCTTCGAATGCAGGAACAATGTTGGGATGGTTGTTGAATTGTGCGCAGGCTACCTTTGCACGGCTATTGAATAAGGTCATGTGCGGATCGTAATGCTCAAATGCGGAGTTCAGCGGTACTTTGATGATATCTGCTATGATCAAATGGAGGTTTTTTAATTCTGCTTTCTTATCTGGGATTAGGGATACCCACACAATATTTGCGTATTTGGGATTCCCTGAGAAAGCTTTACTGAGATGGTGATCAAATGTCAGCGGTAATGTTGGGATGGCTAACGCCTGTACTTGCTGCCAGATAGGTTCAATTTGGTCGCTGTCGCTGTCAAAATGACATAACGATACATGCGGAATCGAGGCGCCTCTGCCAATGAGATATTTATCAGCAGGCGCGGTATTTGAGAGCGTTTGTGCATAGAGAATAAATTGGTCGGGGTTATTGGCTGGAATCAGGGCTATGTTGTATCTAGGCATTGGACGGGTCCTTAAATAATGTCTATATGGTAGGTTGGACCTTGGTGTATCGTCACCTTTTATCTGTCATCCCCGCCTGCGCGGGGACGACAACTTAAAAATAATATGCAAGATAGTTAAAATCATTGCATATAAAAAAGGTGACGATATCTCAGGGTTGGACTAGGTCCCAACAGAAAGTTTCGTTGGGCCAAGGCCCAACCTACGAATATCTGCTCTTTTCGACCAGCCCTAAATCAGCTATGATTACGCTTATATTAATCCTCGGAAGAAGGATCATACCATGACTTTTGTTGTGACTGAAAACTGTATCAAATGCAAATACACGGATTGTGTGGAAGTGTGTCCAGTTGATTGTTTTTATGAAGGACCTAATTTTTTGGTCATTAATCCTGATGAATGCATTGATTGTGCCTTGTGTGAACCAGAATGTCCGATTGATGCGATTAAGTCAGAAGACGATTTGTCTGAAGAACAACGAATTTTTATGCAATTGAATGCTGAATTAAGTCCAGATTGGCCTAATATTACCGCTAAAAAAGAAGGTCTGCCGGATGCCAAATCGTGGGAAAACGTAAGCAACAAGCGCGAGCACCTCGAACGCGAGTGGCCGGAGAAAAAATAACGATCCCGACAGTGTATCCAGTAGATTTGCAGGATAAATGTGAAGCCTTATTTGCGCCAGGCGGGAGGCTGAGTACAGCGATACCTGAGTTTGTAGCGCGCCCACAGCAAAGTGCTTTGGCTAAGACTATTTCCGAAGCCATTTTGCAACAAAGCACCCTCGTCATTGAAGCGGGCACTGGGACGGGCAAAACTTTTGCCTATTTGATTCCTTGTTTGCTCAGTGGCAAAAAAGTGGTGGTTTCAACTGCGACCAAAACGTTGCAAGATCAATTGGTGCATAAAGATTTACCGTTATTGATTCAAGCCTTGGGTTTGTCTACTCAAGTTCAAAACCTGAAAGGGCGTAGTAATTATATCTGTCGTCATCGCACACAACTGTATGCAGAAGAAGGCCAGCTTCAATCGGTCGCCTGCGCGCAAGATATCGCATATGTACGCGAAAAATTGTCGCAATTGACGCATGGTGAGCGCAGTGAATTACCTAATTTACGGGAAGATTCTTTGGCGTGGCCGTTTGTCACATCGACGACCGAAAATTGTTTGGGGCGTACCTGTGATGACTATGATACCTGTTTTTTGATGCAAGCACGAAAACGCGCTATTACCGCAGATGTGGTGGTGATCAATCATCATATTTTCTTTGCGGATTCGCGCTTGAAAGAGGAAGGGTTTGGTGAATTACTGCCTCAAGTTGGCGCTGTTATCTTTGATGAAGCTCATCAATTGGCAGATATTGCTGAGGGTTTTTATGGTGCTCAATTTGGGACCCGCCAAATACGTGAATTGTTCGATGATATGTTACGCGCGTGGCCAATTTTAGATTTGATCAATTACCCTTGGAAGCAATGGTCCGTAGTCCTTGATCAAATCTTAGATAAGCTTTGGTTAGCCCTTCCTGAAGGGAGTTGTGCCTGGAAAGCAGTGCGTAATATTCCAACATTTCATCCAGCTTGGGTTGAGTTTTTAGAGTTTATGGCGCAGTGGGTGGTGACTATGCCGCCCATACAAGCGAGTGATGAGCCTGAATTAACGCAGTGTAAAAGCCGTTTGGCATCCTTATACCCCGTTATCCAACAGTTTAGTCAGTTGGATGTTAGTCAAATTCCCTGGGTAGAAAAGTTCAAGCGGAGTGTGGTATTCCATCAAACGCCATTAGATATTGCGACTGATTTTAAGCAGCTATTAACTCGTTACGCCTGTGCTTACATTTTTACTTCAGCGACGCTGACGCTGGCTAATTCGTTTGCTTGTTTTACTAAGCCATTGGGTTTGGATTCACCGCTGACTATGCAGTTTCCCAGCCCATTTGATTTTATGGAGCAGTCATTGCTTTATTTACCTCGTGGTCTACCTGATCCCAATAATTTGCGGTATTATGATGTCCTTTTGACCAAGGTATTGCCCGTTATTATTGCTTGCGGCGGACGTTGTTTTTTCTTATTTACCAGTCATCGTGCTTTGCAGGATATGGCAAAACGCTTACGTCCGCATCTGAGTTTTCCTTTGCTGGTACAGGGCGAGGAAGCCAAGCCGATATTATTGGCGCGTTTTCGTGAGCTGGGTAATGCGGTGTTGTTGGGGACAGCTACTTTTTGGGAAGGGGTGGATGTGAAAGGGGAGGCTTTATCCTGTGTTATCATTGATAAAATTCCTTTTCTTAATCCCAAAGATCCGGTCTTGCAAGGAAAAGCCCAGTATTATCAGGCACAAGGTTCGTCTGGATTTGCGGAGTTGTCGTTGCCGGCGGCAGTATTGGCTTTGAAGCAGGGGGTTGGTCGCTTGATTCGGGATGTCAGTGACCGGGGCGTCTTAATGCTTGCCGATCCGCGCTTAACAGGGCGTGCTTATGGGGAACATATTTTTGCTAGTTTGCCTTTGATGCGCAAAACTAGGCATGAACAAACTGTATTGGATTTTATTGAGCGTGGTTTTAAGAAATGAACTTACTTGCAATCGATACTTCGACTGAAATAGCCAGTGTTGCGTTATCTCTGGGTACTGCTATTCACAGCTTAGAGCAAATAGGCGTACGCCAACATGCCCAGCATTTACTGCCTATGGTCCAAACTTTGATGCAAGAGCATTCAATACAGTGGTCGGCGCTGCAGGGAATTGTCTTTGATGCAGGACCGGGTAGTTTCACGGGATTGCGCATTGCCTGCAGTATTGCCAAAGCATTGGCATATGCTCATGATTTACCTGTTTTAGGGGTAAGCAGTATGCAAGCAATTGCTTTTCAAGCACGTGCGCAGCAGGCTGATTGTGGGGTTTTGGCGTGTGTGGATGCTCGAATGCAAGAGATTTATTGGGCTTACTATCCTCCGAATGCGGTTTTATCTCAGGCAGATATTCGGGTTGATACAGTGCACGCGGTGCAGATCTTGGATACACATCCCATTGTTGTAGCTGGCTGGGGTCTAGAACCCTATCGTTCTCAGTGGCCTGTGGATTTACAAAAGAAATTCATCGCACATTATGCGATGCATCCTAAAGCGGAAACCTTGATTCGCTTAGTACAGAGTGGAGCGTGTAGCGCGGTGACCGCAGCGGATGCGTTACCATTATATGTGCGGAATCAAGTGACACATACTGGAGAGACTCATGGATAAAAAATTAATTGCTATTTTAGTATGCCCATTATGCAAAGGGCAATTACTGGTAAAGAATAAAGAGTTGATCTGTCGTTTTGATCGCTTGGCCTATCCAGTACGAGATGGTATTCCGGTGATGCTGGAACACGAAGCGCGGCGGGTAACGCTGGAGGAAAAAGATACGTTGTAGTAATGAATCCCCTCATCCGTCGCTGCGCGCCACCTTCTCCCTGAGGGAGAAGGGATCCTATATCGAGTTTTTCTCTTGTCTTTTCTGAGATGGTATTCCGGTGATGTTGGAACACGAAGCGCGGCGGGTAACGCTGGAGGAAAAAGATACGTTGTAGAGTAATGAATCCCCTCATCCGTCGCTGCGCGCCACCTTCTCCCTGAGGGAGAAGGGATCTAACTCGTGTTTCTCCCTCGCTATGTGCCACCTTTTTTTTCCTTCTCCCTCAGGGAGAAGGTGGCGCGTAGCGACGGATGAGGGGATAAGTTAACTCATCCTTGGCGTATTGTTCGTGTCGTCAAGGGGTAAACTAATGGTTGGAGCCTTTGACCCCAATGGAAGACCAGCCAGATGGTTTTGGAATGCGGTATGGTTGATGTGATGGTGTGAGGCTGTCCTTAGGATAGCAAACACAATATGTTGAAAGTGATGCGCGCGTTTATAAATTTCATCGCGGTATGTTTTGGCGATGATGTTGGGATCATTATGAAATTCGCCACAACCCCAAGCCCCTAAAACCAGGTGCTTTTTTCCGTGTAGGATCAATGTATCTAATTGTGCAGCAATGCAGCGTTGGATGGCTTGCTGATAGTTCTCAAATTGTTTAGGATTGTCAAAGTGGAAGTCTTGCATAGCCAAATTAGGGGCTGCTGATCGTAATTCGTAAAATGGGAAAATCCTATTTTCAGGTAAAAATTGAAAACTGAAATCTGCGTCGGCAAAGATAGTATTTTTTCCGTTTCTTTCCTCAACATGATCGTGATTGATCAAATGCTCTGGGCCTCGAAAGCAAATTCTCGGTGTTAAACTTAAATAAACTCGACGCGCATCAGGACTCTCATACCCAAGGTGTTGTGCTAAAATTTTTTGTTCTTCCGAATTCATAGGCAATTCGGCAGCGACCATTTTACTCATATGATTGTCGTAGCAATAACTACCTGTGCTTGGGTCAAAGCCAATATGGTTTTCCTCAAGCGACAACGCGCAAGTGGAGCGATGCCATATATTTTCTTCTTGAGCATTGCCGTTTTTTAGGAAGCCACCGCCTGGAAAGCGGTCGCTGGCATGGTTGAGTACTGTATAAGGTTCGCCATATTGTTGCGTAACCTCTGAACAAACAGCACCCCAATCTTGGGTGCTCACGTCAATCTGTGCGGGCGCTGCACTGCTATTTTTTTGCCACTGAGCCATATTGTTTTGTGCGTGGTATTCTAGTTTTTGGTATTTGCTAGGATCGGCAAGTACTTTCAAGGTCTCATGCAGGCTTTTATAACGCCAGTGCTCGCCTGAAAACAAGACTTTGAGCCAATTACTGCTGGTGCTATTTTTGGCATGCGCCTGCATTAATTGTTGTAAAAAAACATTGTTTGTTGCTCCCTTTGACCACATGCCTATTTCCTCGATTTTTAGGTCATAAATTAGGCAAAACCCCAACCTCGAGGTTCTGCCGTGAGTATTTCATTTGCGCCGTGGCTTATTACCTCCAGCGCTAACATACTTTACATTTTTTGCGGCATACTAGTGGTTTTATACCTTTGTTGCAAGTTTTCCTCCATATATTCCACCAATTGGTTGTGGTCACCAACAGGAATATCTGATGGCACTTGGTTCAACTGAATAGTATCTTCATGATCTGAACTGGCATCAATATAATTGTCTAGTATCCCGGAATCATCAATTGCATCAGCATCAGCTAATGTGAGTAATCGGTTTTCAGGTTCAAGTATATTGTTCAGAATGGCTGCCTCGATGATTTCTGGGTCGTTCCCGCAATCTAAAAACACCTCAAGGGACCATTGGCGTTTTTTAAAATTGGGGTTGGTGAGTTCAGACAGTAATATCGGTTGTGAAAAGGACATCATGCTGCCTAAAAATTTGCCTGGCCCGCAGACCTCAATGATCTGATGAATATCAGTACATATTTTTGGTCGCCAGTTTTTAGTTGCACGATAGTTAGTCAAAACAAGAGTGGTTTCATTGTTTTTTCTTGTCATATCGGCAATGGGTGTGTACTTAGTCCCACCATTTTCTATACAAAATTCATCTTGTAGTTTGATATCATCATAAGCAGCAAAGGCTTTTGGATTGATTTTTAATAACTTATTTGGTGTGGTAAATACTTTGGGCATCCCTAGGGCTATCACAAACCCGCGACGCGGCAATTTGGTAAAACAGCCTGAGGCATAAGGTTTGGCGGTGATAGGGCATTCGGATGCAGATAGAAAATAGGCGCTGCCATTTTCTCGGATATAAGCTGGTAAATCAAAGCTTAGACTTTTGCCTCCGCGACCAAAATCTTGTCCTAATCGGCCTGTATCAACGGCGTGTTGCAGCTCCATGTTTCCCATAGTACCTCTGAAAAGAGTTTGGGAACCATGTTTTTTTAATATGTCGATTAATTGATTATAGTGCGTGGCCTTTTCTTCAGGAGACAAGCTCATGTATTGACCTGTACGCTTTTGCCATACGCTATTAGATTGACAAGTTTTAAGATAGGTCTGCACGGTTTTTTTAAAGCTAAGCTCTTTGGAAACTGCTTTCATAGACGCCGCTCTTTTATTTAGTGATTAAATATTATACATTATTTTATGGATAAAATCAATACACTATGTTCTGAGTTTGCGTATTTTTGCGGTTGATTCACAAGCTGTTTTTATGTCGCTCCTCAGGGGTGTCATCAACCTGGTGCGTTATTTGGCGTAGATATTGCGTTTACGATTGAGAACTAGTTATTAATAAAGGTATTATGAAAGAAACAAAATGAATGGAATCATTATGAATGGTAAATCTTTAGAACCCCGTTTTATATTTCCTCCCAATGTTGGAAGTAGTTCTGCGCGTCCTGGACTAAAGATAGATTTAAGTACGTCTTTGGTGCATGAAGAGGCTCCAATAGGCAATCATGCGCCTAATGAACAACAAAATATGGCAGTTTGTCGATTATTATGGTGTGCTTTCCAAAAACCCATAGGAATAATTGGCATAATGATTCTATTTCTGAGTTGGTTGATATTTGCCATGGCTACGAGCGCATCTGTTTTATCTTGGATAGGAACGATAGGGGTTGTCTCGGGGGCGACGCTTATTGGGTTGAGTCTGTTTTCCTCTTATTCAGGAAATGCTAGAACGAATAATGCTCAAGTTGAGGAAGTTGCTTATGGGTATAGTGGTACTAAGAAATCATAATGCTGATGCTGCGGTACAGCAATTGCATTTTGATCTTAAAACCGGGTATTTTTTAACCGAGTCGAAACAAATCGTGAATCGTTGCGATCTTGCTACTGTTTTGGCTTTTACGCACCCCATTTTGGACGAACGCCCCCTGGTTCAGACTGCAAAAAATCAATACTCCTATATTTATCATGATGAGGAGACGTTCTGTCTTGCGCTTAGATATGCATATGCCACGCTGCTGCAGGCAGAAAATCCAGCGATCTGCTCTATTAGAATCCAGCCCGCCGAACAGTATTTACACGATGCTCAGCAATATAAAATTTATTTTTCTTGTCATCCGAGCAAAGCAGCCGTGCGGCAATTAAGCACCCTACAATTAAACGCAATGTTGAATGAAACCCAGGACATCGCTTTCCAATATTGTAATCATGATCTGTTAGATCATACTCTGACATGGGTTGATTTTGCGGAGGAAATGAACGCAGACGCATTATATAAAACAAGCTCTACGACTCCTAAATCTGGTCCTGGGCATCAAATTTGTTTGGATCAATATGAATTGCGTTTTATTAATACGCAGATTGGATTCGGGCTATTTACGCGTACCGCTATCAGAAAAGGGGAGTTGATTGCTCAATATTGCGGTAAATTTGTGCCGAAAAACTTGAAGTATTGGAATTATTGTTATGCACCTACGAAACATTGCGGATATAGTTTGGTGTTGGATGCTAAATATATTGGCAATGTGGCTCGATTTGTCAATCATGCACCAGCGTCTTCCGTTCATCCTATCTCCAAGAAGTATTTGACCGCAAATGTGAGCGTCGAAAATCGTAAAAAGTACGGTACTTCTCGAGTTATGCTGATTGCAAATCGAGATATTGCACCAGGAGAGCAAGTCTTATCTTCATATGGGTGTGCGTATTATGCAACGTCGGAGAACTGTTTGTTTATAAAAAAAACGGGCGTTGTTACCGATAGCAAACAACGTCGGATCAAAAATACTGCAGCAGAATTAAAAAGGTACCTATTGGTGTTTGCACGCTATGGAAATAAACGGGCGCAGTGGCTGTTGTTTAGAAAACCGATTATTATCCTATTGTTATGTGCCGGATTTGGATTTTGGTTGCGATGACCATAGGGTTGTTGGTGTTGGGCACAGCACCCGGTGGGGCCGCCGCAAACGTGATGGCTTATTTGGCGAAGGCAAATGTGGGTTTGACGGTGTTATTGACTGTCGGTTCAACTTTATGAGATCCGCTAGTGTGGATGAGTTAAATCAAAGCACTATAGCGCGGGAATGACGGGATGCGAATTTATTCACAAACCCGTTCATTAACGTAACCATTAGCAGTGGGGACTAAAACGATACCACATCCATTATGATTAATTGTATAGTGTAATTATAGACCACTATTGGTCATATATTAATCAATAAATAAAATTATTTATAAGCTAATAGAATGTTTAAAATAACCCGTGCTGTTCCATTTGTTTGAAAGGGGAGAGCTTAGGAGTTGCCATAGCGGAAATTGGGAGATAAAAAGTTTGCTCTAATAGATATTGTCCATTCAAAGCCGCGTGCGACACTTGATCGGTAAATACCACCCATGTACTTTTTGCAGCAAAATCCATTTGGGTTTTTTGTAATGCTGATTGGTATGTATCGTTGAGTTTCATATGGTCGTGTAGTTGTAACATATAGTGATCATAGGCTGTGCGTAAAGTTTTGGTGATCTGGAATCGATGTAATAATTTTGCTTTAAAAGCCTGATAAGGGGAGAGTTGGGGTGCAAACTGGTGTAACACATTAGTAAAAGAGTCTCCTAAATGCCACACCCGAGGTTTGTTATCAGGATTCACATTGCAAAATACCCTTAATATTCGCCAGCCTTGGACCGGTGTGGAGGGAAATGCATCGACATGGACACGTGTGTCATCTTGTCGTTTGGAACGTTGACGCCCGATGATCTCTATAGGGCGATAACTGGTTCTGCCCCAGCGCACAGACGCTTCATATTCCGGTAGCATTGTATCAATCAAGCTTCGTGCATAACTCGCATAGGCTTGCATCATAATTTGTAATTGAGATTGATGCGGATTGTATGCCGAAATACCTCCGAGTTTTTGGGTTTGATAATCATAAGAAATATTTTTTTTCTTCGCATCACAGATAGCGGGATTAAACAAATCGGGTGTGTCCAGTTTGAAACTCAGCTGTGGGAGATAAAGGACGCCACCCGACTCTAAATGTGTAATATGTTGCGGATCGCGCAAGGCCGCGTGTTCAAGATCAGTTGCTTCGACTGTGTGGATGAATTCGGACATGTTGCGACTAGAATAGAGAGAGGATGATTGGGAGTATAATAAAAAAAAACGGGATGTGACAGAGTCATATCCCGTTTCGTGTAATCTAACAATTATTTACGTTTAGCATCACAAGCTTTTTTAATTACTTTTTTAGCTACGGCTTTCTTTACAGGTTTTTTTTGTGTAGGCATGACATTCTCCAGTTATGAAATTAAGTTGAGCGGGATTCTTCATTTATGTTCTACTACCCAGTTCTGATAATAGCCATGATACAAGTGAAGATTATCTATGCTCATCTAAAGTGTAGTTGAGATTATGGATATTGCAATTTTTACAATAAAAATTATACAAACATTTTTAAAAGTGGCATGATGCTAAGGAAGAAAACGGATCTTTTAAATTTATTATACATGGAGAAGTATTATGTTGCTTTTAGATATTCCTGATATCTGTGCCATGGTTTCCAAAGTAGGGTTGAAGAACTTTTATAGTCGTCTTGCGGAGTATTTGACTGAAGATTTTTCTCATTGGGAGCAATTTCAAAAATCGCCGCGCCATGGGGTGACTGTGCCCAATGGGATCATCGAACTGATGCCGATTGCGAATGATACCTATTACACCTACAAATATGTGAATGGGCATCCGAATAATCCACGGCACAATAAATTGAATGTGGTGGGTGTGGGGATGTTGGCGGATGTGGAGACAGGCTATCCCTTGATGCTGACTGAAATGACGTTATTAACAGGATTGCGAACGGCGGCAACCTCAGCATTGGCGTCGCGCTATCTAGCACGTAAAGACAGCAAGTCTTTGGCGATTATTGGTTGCGGTGCGCAAAGTGAATTCCAAGTGCTCGCACATCAGGCTTTGTTGGATATTACGGAGGTCAGATATTACGATCTTGATCCTGCCGCCATGCAACGTTTTGCAAAGCATTTACAAAATACAGGTCTGCAATTAAAACCCATGCCGGATACGCGCTCTGCAATTGCTCAAGCTGATATTATTATTACTACCACAGCAGCCAAAGGGAAACAGCATTTGTTGCAAAATGCTTGGTTGGAAGCAGGACAACATATTTCTGCTATTGGTGGTGATTCTCCCGGTAAAACGGAATTAGATCCTGAGATTTTAAAGCATGCGACTGTGGTCGTGGAATTTTTTCCGCAAACGCTGCACGAAGGAGAAATCCAAAATCTAGGCGCTCAGGCCAAAGATTTTGTGTATGCAGAATTATGGGAAATTGTGAGTGGCAACAAACCTGGACGCGAAAATGATCAAGAAATAACTGTGTTTGATGGGGTGGGATTTGCGCTAGAAGATTTTAGTACGTTGCGTTTGTGTTACCAATTAGCGCAAGAGCTGCAGATAGGCAAGTCCACGAACATGATTCCAGATAAGATTGCAGATTGTAAAAATTTATTTGGTTTGTTGGTCGGAGATTCCGGATGCGTCAAAAACTAAATTTATTGGGTTTTGCTGCAGGCATTGCCGGCAATAATCCAGATTGTGCTTTGGCGCCATGGTATTTGTATTACCATCCTGAATGGTTCCAACATTTATCCATGGTGGTATCCTGGGAAGGCTTTATCAAAGCAAGCAGTCGTAATGTTGGCGCAACGGTGATGCCAGAAGTCGTGGAAATCATAAAAAGCTTGAGCCAAGAGGTGTTGGCTTTGACTCGCCAGCAGCAACATTTTGCGGTGATTGGAGGGGATCATTCTTGTGCGATAGCTACTTGGAGTGCGGTTGCCTACGCCAATCGTTCTCAGGGAGATATTGGATTATTGTGGGTTGACGCGCATATGGATAGTCATACGCCGAGTACTTCTATATCGCAAAATGCACATGGTATGCCGCTAGCAGTATTGCTAGGGCACGGGACGCCCACTTTATGCCAACTCTGGGATGATCAACCCAAATTGCAACCCCAAAATGTTTGTTTGGTCGGCGTTCGGAGTTATGAAGCGGCGGAACGACAGTTATTGGAAGAATTGGGCGTGCGAGTCTACTATATGGATGAGGTCCATGAGCGCGGGCTGAGTGCGGTTATCCATGAAGCGTATGATCAAATTTCTGCGCATACTTGCGGTGTTGGGTTCAGTATTGATATGGATGCGATCGACCCTGAGGATGCGCCAGGTGTCGGCTATCGCGAACAGGGTGGGTTGAGTGGTCAAGCATTGCGTCAGGCTTTCAGCTCGCTATCTAAAAATCGTACGCGCTTATTGGGCGTGGAAATTACTGAATACAATCCTATCTTGGATATAGACAATAAGACGGCGCATTTGTTGCTTGAGTTGTTGAATGCTATTGTGACTGATTAAGCAGTTTGCTACCTATCTGGTTTAAGCGTAAAATTTCTCGCCTTAAGCAGTTTGCTACCTATCTGGTTTAAGCGTAAAATTTCTCGCCATATCGATGCAGCGAGCTTATCACATGGTAAAAAGTACAATTATTGCTAATCCGGTGAGACTGTTCAATAAACTGTGTCATCCCCGCGTAGGCGGGGATCCATGTCTGATTTGGTACTGTACCAACATGAGAATGGATTCCCGCCTGCGCGGGAATGACACAGTTCTTTGAATACTCTCAATCCGGTCAGTATGGCCGTTTCGATTTCAAAAGCCGCGCAAGATTCTTGGGTAGTGAGGCCGTATTTCACGGCTTTTCCTGCGCCACTGCAACTTCAACCCAAAAATATTATCTTTCTTCTCGATACTAGCAGTAGTATGGGTATGGTTAGGAATTCACGATTACAAAAAGTAAAAACTGCCGTATCCAATTTATTAGATAAACTTAAGCCAACCGATACGTTTAGTGTTGTGAGTTTCAATGATACGGCAACTCACCTGGTTACCTCTAAACATGCATCTAAAAGGGAAATCGCTACAGCAAAATCTCAAATTGATAAAATGGGGGCTAGTTCTGGAACTAGCTTCCGAGCGGCATTTTCGGCAGTCAACAAGTCTAGTATGATTCCATCCGGTAGCCATTCGAGTATTATTTTTTAACAGACGGAGAAGACAAGTCTTGTGATGCGAAAACGTTATTCAAGATATTTAAGGGTAAAAAATTTCTGCACATTATTCCTGTTGGTATTTTGGCGCAAACCAGTTCTCTTCTAGATGCGCTTGCTACTTTAAGTGGTGGGGGCAGTTGTGCACTTTATATCAAGGACGATCATTCTACCGATTATCAAAAGGCTTTTGATACAGCGTTTCAACGCGCTGCTGAGGCTAATAAATGTGACGATAGTTTGGACGGAAAACAAGTTGCTCCGCCAGCGACTTATAGAGGTTCATTAGGTTTTTTCCCTAAAGTGTTAACAGGTGCTGTGCTTGCAGGGTGTGGTGCAACGGCTGGATACTATGGTGGCAATGTTTTAGTTACTGCTAATGTTGTCAATGCGGTACTGGCCACGGGGATTAGCCCGTTCCTATTTATGAGCGGCTGTGCGGTGGCCAGCGCAATCGCCTTACCGCTGCTAGTGTATGGCTGTGTCCAAATGGGGATGCAACCTTTGACAGAATCTTCAAGTCTAGCAATGTGCTAGTTAAAAAAAGATTAAATAAGGTCGCTTCTTGATGGTAGGTCACTCATCGATGCCACCTGAAGATGCCGTTGGTTGATTAACACCCTTAACCCCCGGCATTTCTGCCGGGATTAATTCCTGGTTTTTGCGCGCTCGACAATTTAGAGACCCATTACCAGTTGACCTATGTTAAAGAGTAACCAAAGTTTTTGAGGGTAGCAGCAGAAGCACCACCATTGCCAGCTCTTCTCCTTAACTCCGCGATTGATTCCTCTAGAGTCTTAGCTTTGAAGATTGATGAACTTGCATTAAACACCCCAGCTTTACTCAAATAAAAAGCTTGTATATCAGCCTTTGTGAATTCCTTTTGGTTGGTCGATGCTTGAGCTGTTATGGTAGGCTGAGCAAAAAAACCTGAAACGGATACAGATTTGGGCACTGACTTATCCGCCCTGTTCGTGCGACTCTGCTTCGATAGTGAATCATCAGCGGAGCTTACCGCCGCCGAGGTCTGTTGACGTTTTTGAGTAGGTACAGAAGTGCTATTGCGCGCAGGGGCTTCAGAACTTTGCGCTGCTCTTTTTTCTTCAACTGCACTCAAAGCAAGTGCTGCAGCTTGAATCGAAGGATGAGAGGGGTTGCTGCTCCTATAGAGGGCTTGATACATTAACCAAGCACTTTCTAAATGATGTTTTGCTAAATCAAAATCACTTGTTTCAGAATATGCTTTTCCTAAATGAAAAGATAGATCTACATAATTTGGATCGATTGTAGGGTTGGTTTGACGATTCTCCGTATAAATATTAAATGCTTTGGTAAAACTAGAAATAGCTTTGTCATGAGTGCTGACAGCCATGTAGGTTAAACCTATTTTATAGAATGTTTCAGCAATTTTAACTTGATTAGGATCCGAGGAAACCTCTTGATACATTGTTAACGCGGCAGTAAATTGTGCTCTTGCCTTGTCGTACTCACCTTGTTGTTGATAGGCGCAACCCAAATGATAATAAGTGTCAGCAATCTCAATATGATCTGCGTCTTCACCATAGATACGTGTGAAATATCTTAAAGCATTTGTTAAATGAGTGAGAGCAGCTGTCTGGTCTGTTGTAATGCTAGTTTCTGTGAGATAAGTTAATCCTAAATAACGTTCCAGTTCTGCAATATCAGTATTTATAACTTTTATGCCGTAAATTTTTTGCTTTTTAGTCAGCGCGAGTTCAAAATGATTGCGTGCCTTCTCATTCTCTTTGCTTGCTTTTGGATAATCTTGGCGTGCTTTTTCAATCTCGGTGCGTGCTAGGTATACCATACCTAGTATTTTTAGTGTTTCAGCAATCTCAGATTCGTGCGTATCTTCTTCATCAGACTCCACTTGCAAGTTACGATACATATTCAATGCTATATTAAGATGGTCCGCTGCTTTGGAATAGTTTTTTTCTAAAAAGTTAGCTAGACCTGCTTCATACAGTACTTCAGCAATATCTTCATTGTCTGTATCAGCACCGTATTGGGAGTAAATACCATTTAAAACTTTATTTAAATCTAAAACTGACCGTGCTGTATGCGCAGTTCCTACTGACCTGCGGCCTATAGAATATTGTGACTTGGTTTCATCATTACTATGTCTACCACTTCTGTTTTCCATTTTTTATTCCTATAATCTGAAGATTTTTTGCCTCTCGACTAGGTTCTGTTGACAATTCAGAATTCGACGTCTCTCGGCTTGTCCGCTGGACGTAGGGCTTTCGAAGTTGAATTGTAAATACGCCCTAGTGTTGAGTTACCATTTTTTTTATATTGAGCGCATTAATATATCACATAGTAATAATAATTTTTAGCAAAATGCTTGATTATAAGAAAAAAAATGATTACCGTGTGCAACATTACGAAGGTTAAACACAGGATATAATGAGGTAGATATGCAAAACAGACATGAAATCGTGATCCTTGGACCTGCAAAGACTGGAAAGACTCAACTTGTTAATCGATTAGTAGGCAAGCCATTCGATTCTAGATATCAAGGCACCATTGGTATGGAACCTTCAAAACTCAGTCTCTCAGAACAACAGGCTATTTTATATCGAGATATAGCAGGCGATACTGATCCAGGCGCGATGTACAAAACGATTCAATCTGCCTGTGAAATTTATATCGTATTTAATGCGTATAACGCCGATGGATTTCGGGACCTACAGGAATATATCAAACATTTGAAATTTCCTGACGCAGTTCCAATTACATTAATCGGTACGCATGATGATCTGGGGATAAAAACGGCTGTTGAGAATGCTGCCAAAGCGCATGCAATTGAAAAAAAATTAGATTATTTTGCAATATCTTTGTCACAGGATAATAGCCCAGTTATTGAGAAGTTACGTGAAAAGTCAAATAGCTTATTTAGTACGCCAATTATCCCAGTTAACGGCGTGCACACAAAGAGACAGTCGTCTTCTAATGGCAGTGTACATAGTGATGGGAGTGGAGTGTTGACTCTTACTAGCGTAAATTTACATAGACACACTACTGCCTATGCTAGTCAAAACCCCAGAAAAACAGGTTCTTTAGGGTCTAAACGGAAAAACGTGTATGGTTCTGAGCATTCATTCGATTTAGGATACACAAAGGACATGAATGGAAATTCGATGCCGCCTGCTCCCGCAAGTAGATGCTGTTCATTTGCATTGCGCATGGCTGGTATGGCAATGATCTTGGCCGCATTGATTGGTCTGATTTACATCGCCTTGGCGGTTGTGAATATCATAAGTGCCGCCGCATTGATCTCGCTAATGAATAATATTGTTGTGGGCGTTGGTAGTTTATTGGGTGCAAGTGCTGCAACCAGCCTTATGACGATCAGCCAAGTTGGTGCAAGTTTAAATGTAAGCACAACAGCAGTTGCGGGTATGTTCATGGCAGTGCCGAGTGTAGCCTTATTGGTAGCCGGTTACGGTGCATTCCGAGCAGGTGGTCAGAAACCAGATCATTATACAGAAGATAATCCTGGTTTACGGAAGTGTTAATGGGGGAAGGCTGTGGCTAACTGATAATTGAACTCGACTTTATGACCCCACCCCTGAATCCCCGTGGTCTGCGCTGCGGGGTTTGGGGGGTGGGGTTTTTTAATAAACTCGAGTTGAACGGTTTGCAGCACTCAACGGAAGATGGGTTTTATGCTATCGCTTTTTATCTAGTGTCTCGGCTTGTTAATACGCGCCCTTAAGCTGTCGTCCCCGCGTAGGCGGGGATCCATCTATCAACATAAACCGATGCTAAAATCGAGCCACTGAGGGTTATGTTGTTCAATAAGATTGATTTTCCACTGTCTGTTCCATTTCTTTATTTGTTTTTCTCGTAATATTGCCTCTTTTACATCTAAATAAACCTCATAATACACCAGTTTATGTATGTTATATTTTTTGGTAAATCCATCAGTCAAGCCTTCTTTGTGCTGATAAATGCGTTGTGTTAAATTACTTGTCACTCCTATGTGCAGGGCGCCATATGATTTACTTGCGAGTAGATACACAAAATATTGTTTTTCCATTAAACATAATCCGTCCTTCGATGGGAAATGCCATCCATTGTATCGAATGTGCATTGCTTTCACCATTGCGACATCACGTTAGGATGTACAAATTACATTATTACCGAGTGGCTTCAGGATGGATCCCCGCCTACGCGGGGACGACAGCTTAAGGGATATTATTAACAAGACGAGACATAATTTCAGGTCAAAAATCGCGTAAATGACCTTTGGTTTCTAGCCAGTATTTTCGATCGGATGCCCGTTTTTTAGCCAGCATCATATCCATGATTTCTAATGTTTTTGCGTCATCGTCTTCTAACGTTAATTGCACCAAACGGCGTGTATCGGGATCCATCGTGGTTTCGCGCAATTGCATAGGATTCATCTCACCCAAACCTTTGAAGCGTTGGACATTGACTTTGCCTTTCCCTTTGCTTTTTTCTGCGAGAATTTTCAGAATATGATCTTTTTCAGCATCGTCTAATGCATAATGAATTTCTTTACCAGCATCAATGCGGAATAAAGGGGGCATGGCGACATACACGTGACCTGCCTGGACCAATGGTTTAAAATGTTTTAAAAAGAGCGCACAAATCAAGGTGGCAATATGCGCGCCGTCTGAATCAGCATCGGCTAAAATGCAAACTTTTCCATAACGGAGACCGCTTAGATCATCTGAAGCCGGATCAACACCGATGGCGACTGCAATGTCATGGATTTCTTGCGAAGCTAGGATTTGGGTTGAATCAACTTCCCACGAATTTAAAATTTTACCGCGCAACGGTAAAATGGCTTGAAAATCTTTGCTCCGAGCTTGTTTTGCGGATCCGCCGGCAGAATCGCCTTCCACTAAAAACAATTCGGCTTGACTCAGATCTTGTTGCATACAATCCGCTAATTTGCCAGGCAGAGCAGGGCCCTGATGAATGCGTTTACGGGCCACTTGCTTGGCTTGACGCAAGCGTTTTTGCGCGCGCTCAATTGCGAGATTCGCAATCATTTCGCCTTGATTCCGAAATTGGTTTAACCATAAGGAGAAAGCATCTTTGACCACGGTGCTGACCCAATTGGACATTTGACGCGACGTGAGGCGTTCTTTGGTTTGTCCTGCGAATTGCGGTTCATTCATTTTAACTGATAACACATATTGGCAGGGTTCCCAGAGATCGTCGGCACTTAATTTGATGCCCCGTGGGCAGAGATTGCGTAATTCGCAAAATTCGGATAACGCATCAAACAAGCCTGCGCGCAAGCCATTCACATGCGTGCCGCCTTGCGTTGTAGGAATTAAATTGACATAACTTTCGCTGACGGGTGTCGAGGTAGACGTGACCCAAGCCAAAGCCCAAGCAACATTGGCATCGGGACTGGTAAATTCGCCAGTAAAGGGCTCTTCAGGGATGCAGTCTGAAGGCAAAGAGAGACGCAAATAATCTAATAACCCATTCTGATAGCACCAGCGGGTCGTTTCTTTGTTTTGTCGATTGATAAAGGTCATCGATAAACCGGAACAAAGGACTGCTTTGGCTCTTAATATATGGGTGAGTAGTTTGGCGGAGATCCGCGTTGTATCAAAATACTGGCCATTGGGCCAAAAATGAATGGTGGTACCCGTATCGCGTTTTTTGGTGGTACCAATTTCACGCAATTCGCCACATTTTGCACCCTCGGCAAAATCCATTTGGTACACAATGCCATCGCGTTTGATCGTCACTTCTACACGGCTAGACAGGGCATTCACCACTGAAACTCCTACGCCATGTAATCCGCCGGAAAATTGATAGGATTTGTTAGAAAATTTTCCGCCTGCATGTAAGCGCGTCATAATCACTTCTACACCAGTGAGGCCCAATTGAGCATGCACGTCCACTGGCATACCGCGCCCATTATCAGTGACTTCAACCGACTCGTCTTCAAAAAGCGTAACAACAATGTCAGAGGCAAAACCAGCCAGCACTTCGTCTACCGAGTTGTCGATGACTTCTTGTGCCAAATGATTGGGGCGTGATGTATCTGTATACATCCCTGGCCTGCGTTGCACAGGCTCAAGGCCACTCAGAACTTCAATGGCGTCCGCATTATATTGGTCAGACATTGCTAAGAATCATAATAAATACCAAAACTTGATGGTAGCGTGCGCAGGTTGGTATTGCAAGGTTTTGTTAGGGCAAAAATGATTGCAATTTCTGGAAATAAGTTTGTAAATATTTATGAATGGTAATTTTTTAAGAGCCCCTGGTGCAGGGACTATGTAAAATAGTAATAAACTTAGGATGCTTTGGTAAGAATGACCTCCTGTCAAAAAGTTGTTTATAACTTTATCCTCAGTCAGTTTAGTCTATAGCTAGCGAAAAAAATAGGCAATAGTGTCTGCCTACCCTAGCTTTGTTCTTAAAAGAAAACGGGAACATTGTTTGAACTTTTGTTTCAAACATCCCCATGCCCAATGAAACATACCGACGTGCGGTTTACCTAAGCTGGCGCGTTGATCATATTTTTGGAAGGCGTAGGGTCCGTCTTGTTCTACAAACGCAAAAATGGCGGATACAAACCATTGGCCAGTGAAGCGTTCTCGCCAATGCTCGGTTTCATGGCCTTTAAATAAGAGGATATCCCCGTCGTGTAATTTTATTGCTGTTTTTTTATCTTTGATTTTTAAAATCAAAGGCCATGCTTTTTGCGTTTTTTTAAATTCTGGATCAGCGCCAATCCATAAACTGGCTACCCATTGACAAGAGCTGCGGTCGGAGTGGGGTTTCAACTCAGTGCCGTGTTGATACACATAATAAAAGGATAAAGTAGGCCAGACTGCGCAGCCTAAGGTGTGCGCAATCATCGGGGTTATTTTTTCCAGAAGCAATTCTAATAACGGATCACCATATTCGCGATGCACATTATCTAAGGGGTCGATTTTTTTGGTGGTATTGGGTTTGAGTTGGGCTTTGAATCTAGCATAGTCGGCTAATAGTTCACAGTTTTGCGGTGACACTACTTGTTTCAGAATAGTGTAATGGGGTTTTTTGACAATCCGGCCAGTTTGGAACATTTATTTAGCCACAATAGGAGGTATTTTATCAGTATAGCTCAAGGGTCTTTCACTTAGCGTCCTGGCTGTATGCAAAGCGATGTTCAAAAACAAGCTGGTTAAATCAGTATTTGCAGACAAAGCAGAAGGGAGGCCAGAATCTCCTTCTTGGCGGATACGGCTATCCAGTGGTAACTGGCCTAATAAAGCGCATTGGTATTCATGGGCCAATTGTACCGCGCCGCCTTGACCGAAAATAGGGTCGTGATGACCACATTGACTGCAGCGGTGGAGTGACATGTTTTCGATGATGCCCAGCGTTGGGATATTCGTTTTGTTAAACATTTGAATGGCTTTTTGTGCATCCAGCGTGGCGATTTGTTGAGGAGTCGTGACAATGATGGCGCCGGCTAATGGGATTTTTTGCACCAAGCTCAATTGAATATCACCGGTGCCAGGTGGTAAATCAATGCATAAATAATCTAAATTATTCCAAGCAGTGAAATCTAGCATTTGGATCAAAGATTTGGCCAGCATAGGCCCGCGCCAAATGAGGGGGGTATTGTTGTCGGTGATATATCCGATCGACATGGCTTCAATCCCGTGGACACGCACTGGCACGTAGCGATCATCTTGTACTTGGATAGGGGGCGTGTTTCCCAACATCATCGGGACGCTCGGGCCATAAATATCTGCATCCAGCAGGCCAACACGCGCACCTAGTTTGGCCAAAGCGGCTGCTAAATTCACAGCAACGGTTGATTTTCCAACCCCCCCTTTGCCGGATCCAATAGCGATGATATTTTTGACGTTACGTAAACTTTGTCCCGGTAATTGGGTCTGATGGGCGCGAATGAGGTATTGGGTTTGGAGATGAATTGCATATTGCGGTAATTGAGCTTGTAGAGCAGGGGTCAGAGATTGCTCTAGAAACCGGATGGGATAAGGTGCTGAGACGGTAATGGAAACCGTATTGTTGTGTACATCAATCTGAGGTTTAAGTTGTAAATCCTGCAAGCTGCGTTTTAGCCATGTGTCTGGTGTATTGAGAATGATCTGATTTAAGCTCATATTGTTGCCTCCAGCGAATTGTCAACCGACCCTAAGACATCCAAAAAATATTGACCATATTGAGCCAATTTATGGTGACCGATGCCGGATACCGTTAGCATTTGCTCTAGGGTTCTGGGATGAACCCGAATCATATCATGGAGTGTGGCATCACTGAAGATAAGAAAAGAAGGTTTGCCTTCTTCGTCGGCTAAACGTCGGCGCAGACTACGTAAATGCTCGAAGAGCGGATCGGCTGTATCGATCGCTGCGCGAGTTTTTGTAATTTTAATCGCAGTTTGGGTTTGTTGCGGTGGTAATTCCGTTAAACAGATGGATTCGTTATTTAATAACAGTTCTTTGGCTTTAGGACTGAGACGTACGACATTGAAATAATCTGGATCTTGAAAGCAATAGTCACGATGAATCAATTGCCATGCAAGATGTTTCCAGTCGGCATCGGATAAGTCTTTGCCAATGCCATATGTGGAAACATGCTGATGTCCTGCTTGGCGAATTTTTTCTGAATTTTGTCCGCGTAACACATCAATTACATGATTTAAACCGTAGTTTTGCTTGAGACGGTAGACACATGATAAAAACTTTTGAGCGGCGACGGTGGCATCTACTGTGACGGGAGGGTGGTCGCAGACATCACAAAACCCACAGGGTTCCGTCATGTCTTCATTAAAATAGCGGAGTAAAATTTGACGGCGGCAGTGCGTTGCGGTGGCAAATGCCACCATATGATTTAGTTTTTGATGTTCCATGCGTTGTTGGTTTTCATCGGATAAAGCATGAATCCAGCCACGTAAACGACCACTGTCAGCCGGGTCGAAGAGCATCAATGCCCGTGCATCACAACCATCTCGGCCCGCGCGCCCGGTTTCTTGATAATAGCCTTCAATGGTTTTGGGGAGATCATAATGGATGACAAAACGGACATTGGGTTTATCAATACCCATGCCAAATGCGATGGTTGCGACTACGATATCAATCTGATCATAGCGAAACAGGCTTTGAACTTCTCGTCGCTCGGAATGACCTAATCCAGCATGGTAAGCACGCGCTCGATAATTCAAAGCTTGTAATTTGGCCACCAATTTTTCGACGCTGGCGCGGGTTGAGCAGTAAATAATCCCAGATTGTTGCATTTGCGTTTGGAGAAAATGTTGAATTTGCTTGATAGGATTTTGTTTGGGCAAAACTTGGTAATAGATGTTGGGTCGATTAAACGAAGCGATATAGAATTTGGGTTGGTACTGTAATTTGACGACGATGTCTTTTTGAGTTTGGAGATCGGCGGTGGCAGTTAAGGCAATGATGGGTTGCTGTGGAAACTCTGTTTTCAATTTTCCAAGCGCAGCATACTCAGGACGAAAATCATGGCCCCATTGTGAAATGCAATGGGCTTCATCAATGGCAAATAAGGCAATCCTACATTCATGCAAACGCTCCATAAATGCATCGCTTAATAAACGTTCTGGAGCGATATACAGCAGATCTAATTCATTGGCATGTAAGCGGGCGAGTACGTCTCTGGCCGCAGCAGAAGTCAGGGAGGAATTATAGTAAGCGGCACGAATGCCCAGTGCGGTGAGTGCGGCGACTTGATCTTCCATCAAGGCAATCAAGGGTGAGACGACTATACCAACGCCAGGAAGCATCAAAGAAGGAATTTGATAACATAAAGATTTCCCACCGCCAGTTGGCATCAGGACTAATAGGTCTTGGCCTGCAACCAGATCATGAATAATCTCTTCTTGAGGAAGACGAAATTGTTCATATCCGTAATAGGTCTTTAAAATATCGAGTGCAGAGGTCATTTTTGTTATATCAGTTCTTTACACAACTCAGGTGCAATGATATGAATAGTCGGTAGGGAAGTAAACAGCAAAGGATCAAAAATGCAATTTGAATTGAATGAAGAATTGTGCGCATTTCGCAATATGGCCGGCGAGTTTGCCCGTTCGCATTTAGAACCCAATGCGAGTGCTTGGGATCAGCAAGCAAAATTTCCAGTTGAAATCTTAAAAGAAGCTGCCGCATTAGGGATGGCAGGCATGTTTGCCCAGGCTGATATGGGTGGCTCCGGATTGAGTCGCTTGGCGGGTGCTGTTATTTTTGAACAATTGGCCACAGGTTGTGTGACTACTAGCGCTTATTTGTCGATCCATAATATGGTGACCGGCGTGATTGACCGCTACGCATCGCCTGAATTGCGTCAGTACTGGGGACCTCGGTTGACTAGTATGCAAGTGTTGGCTTCGTATTGTTTGACTGAGCCTGACTCCGGATCCGATGCGGCTGCGCTGAAAACAACTGCTGTCTTAGATGGCGATCATTATGTTTTGAATGGTTCTAAGGCATTTATTTCCGGCGGATCAGTGAGTGACGTCTATTTATGTATGGTGCGTACCAGTGAGGATTCGCGTAGAGGGATTAGTTGTATTTTAGTCGAGAAAAATACGCCTGGCCTGAGTTTTGGGAGTTTAGAACACAAAATGGGTTGGCGGAATCAACCTACCTCTATGGTTTACTTTTCTAATTGCCGTGTGCCGGTTACCAATCGAGTTGGTGAAGAAGGCATGGGGTTCAAAATTGCGCTATCGGCTTTGAATGGTGGGCGGATTAATATTGCCGCTTGTTCTTTGGGAGGGGCTTTGGCATGCTTGCGTTTGACTCAGACCTATTTGCAAGATCGCAAACAATTTCAGCAAACACTCAGTAAAATGCAAGCATTGCGGTTCTATTTTGCGGATATGCTGACCGATTTTTCGGCGGCTAGAATGATGGTTTACCGCGCGGCACAATATTTAGATCAACAACATCCTCAAGCGCCGATGCATTGTGCCATGGCGAAGCGGATGGCGACTGATATCGCGTTTCAAATTAGTGATAAAGCAATGCAATTACATGGTGGTTATGGCTATTTATGTGATTATCAAATCGAGCGAATTTTCCGTGATCTGCGCGTGCATCAAATTTTAGAAGGCACCAATGAAATCATGCGTGAAATCATCGCTAAAACCGTATTGGATTCGGATTTTTCTATAGAGTAGAGGGATGAACTATGTCTGGTTTACAACATCAAATACGCGAGGATGTGTTAGTGATAACGCTGAGTCGCCCTGAAAAACTCAATGCATTGAATGACGAAGTATTGCAATCTTTGACCACAATATTGACTGCAGCCAAAACCGATCCGAAGGTGAAAGGTGTTTTGATCTCTGGTCAAGGCAAAGCATTTTGTGCTGGTGCTGATATTCAGCGTTTGGCCGAGTGTGATGCGCAAACAGGCTATGACTTTGCTAAAGAAGGCCAAGCGGTGTTTCGTTTATTGGAAACCTTGGGCAAACCTTCCTTGGCTGCGATCAATGGTTTTGCGTTGGGCGGGGGCTGTGAACTGGCTATGGCTGCGACGTTACGGATTGCCGCGACTACGGCGCAATTTGGTCAACCAGAAGTCAAGCTGGGCGTGATTCCTGGTTACGGCGGTACCCAGCGTTTGGCGCGCTTGGTGGGGAAGGGACGTGCATTGGATCTGTGTTTGACGGGTCGGAGTATTGATGCGAATACAGCATTGAGCTGGGGATTAGTCTGTGATGTGGTGCCACTGGAAGAATTAGAAGAGAAAGCCATGGCATTATTGCAACAGATTTTAGCGATGGGTCCTTTGGCTGTGGAAACTGTGATGGAAGTAATTGATTATGGTTATGATTTGCCGCTAACCGATGCTTTGCATTTGGAAGCATTACATTTTGCAAAAACTTGTGCGAGTTCAGACAAACAAGAAGGTACGGCAGCATTTTTTGCGCGACGTAAGCCTATATTTAAAGGAGAATAGTGCATGAGCGTGAAGTGTTTTGTGCAAGACAATGTGGGGGTGATGTTATTACAACGTCCCAAAGCTTTGCATGCATTGACGTTGCCGATGATTGATACGATGACGACGCATTTATTGGAATGGCAACACGCAGCGAATGTACATGCTGTGGTGATTCATGCAGAACCCAGCAAAGCTTTTTGTGCTGGCGGCGACATTCGACAAATTTATGATTTACGCAGAGATTTTTCACAACAGCTCAATTTTTTTGAGCGCGAGTATCGTTTAAATCAATTGATCCATGATTTTCCCAAGCCTTATATTGCGTTGATGGACGGGATTACAATGGGGGGCGGTGTTGGGATTGCCTTGCATGGTTCGCATTGTGTAGGGAGCGAGCATTTTATCTTTGCGATGCCTGAAACAGGGATTGGTTTTTTCCCTGATATTGGTGCAAGTCATATTTTAGCCCAATGTTTGGGGCAATTTGGATATTATTTAGGATTAAGTGGCGACCAAATTTCGGTGAAAGATGCACTCGCTTTGAATTTGATTTCAGCCATGGTTCCAGCAGAACACTTTCCTACATTAATGGAGGCTTTGTTTCAGGCGGATTTGAGCAAAGATGCTTATTATACGGCGACCCAGTGTATCGAACAATTTTCTGAAAAATTACTTACGTCGACTTTATTGAAAAAGAAAGAGGGCATTGATGCTTGCTTCGTTCCGGATAGCATGGAACGGATTATGGACAGATTGGCCCAAAGAAAAGAAGCTTGGTACCAAGATTTACGTGAACGTTTGTTGAGTAAATCACCATTGAGTCTCAAGGTAACCCTACAGCAATTGCGCTTCGCAAAACCCAAAACGATGGCGGCTTGTTTGGACATGGATGGGAGATTGGTCCGACATTTTCTGCAAGAACAGGACTTTTATGAAGGGGTCCGTGCCGTGATCGTGGACAAAGACAAACGGCCTTGCTGGCAACCCATGACTTTGGCTGAAGTAACGCCTATGCAGGTCAATCGTTATTTTGAGGCAGGGTAAACAGGGCAGATGCACGTTATCCTGACAGGACTTACGCAAAACTCCGATCTCTTCGTTGGATTTAGTTTTTAATTCGGTCATTTAGTGAACTAAACTCCCTCATTAAAAACTAAATCCGCCTCGACCTCAGAGTTTTGCGTAAGTCCTGAATGAGTGAAACTAAGGATCTCCCATCATAAAATCGGTCTTCGTTTTCTGGAGATCCTTCGCTAAACGCTCAGGATGACGTGTGGTGAGGGCCTTCGGACGTAGAAACTTGGTCTGGAATCCATTATAATTCAGTTTTTGATTTAGAGTAAAAAATGACCGATTGCTATCATGATTATCGCAAACGCCGTACGTTTGCGATCATTTCTCATCCCGATGCCGGGAAAACCACCGTTACTGAAAAACTACTTTTGTTCAGCGGCGCTATTCAATTGGCCGGTTCAGTTAAAGGCCGTAAAGCCAGTCGCCATGCTACGTCTGATTGGATGGAAATGGAAAAAGAACGGGGGATTTCTATTACCACGTCGGTTATGCAGTTTATTTATCAAGATCATGTGATGAATTTACTTGATACGCCTGGACATGAAGATTTTTCTGAAGATACTTACCGAACACTCACCGCCGTTGATTCTGCCTTAATGGTGATTGACGTGGCGAAAGGGGTGGAAGATCGGACGATTAAATTAATGAATGTCTGTCGTCTGCGTCAAACGCCGATCATGACGTTTATTAATAAATTGGATCGTGAAGGGCGTGAGCCGATCGACCTGTTAGATGAGGTGGAAACGGTATTGGGTATTCGTTGTTCACCCATTACCTGGCCGGTTGGAATGGGGCGTCGCTTCAAAGGCATTTATCATTTGTTGACGGACACCATTCATCTGTTTGAACCTGGAAAAAATGCGCAAACGCAAGAAGGTTTGGCGATTGTTGGTTTGCATAATCCTGAGCTGGATCAGCATTTAGGGGATATGGCCCAAGAACTTCGCGAAGAGCTTGAATTGGTCATGGGCGCCTCGCACACATTTGATCTGAATGAGTATTTGGCTGGTAATCTGACGCCGGTTTATTTTGGTTCAGCGGTTAATAATTTTGGGATCCGTTCATTATTGGATGATTTTGTCCGTTATGCGCCTGGCCCTCGAACGCGTGCAGCAGCGGAACGATTGGTAGCACCGGAAGAGCCGGCATTTACTGGGTTTGTCTTTAAAATTCAGGCCAATATGGACCCTAAGCATCGAGATCGGATTGCGTTTTTGCGGATTTGTTCGGGTACCTTTGAGCGTGGGATGAAATTACGCCATTTGCGTTTAGAAAAAGATGTGCAAATTGCGAATGCGCTGACTTTTATGGCTGGTGATCGCAATCAAGCGGAGATTGCTTTGAGTGGCGATATCATTGGTTTGCATAATCATGGCACCATTCGCATTGGTGATACATTTACCCAGGGTGAGCAGCTGAAATTTACAGGTATTCCTAATTTTGCACCGGAGTTATTTCGTTTGGTGCGCTTGAAAGATCCGATGAAAAGTAAAGCGTTGTTGAAAGGTTTGATTGAATTATCAGAAGAGGGCGCAACCCAAGTTTTCCGTCCGTTGTCGTCGAATCAATTGATTTTAGGCGCTGTGGGGGTACTACAATTCGACGTGGTGGCCCATCGGTTGCTGCATGAATATAAAGTGGATTGCATTTATGAATCAGTGAATGTGACTTGCGCACGTTGGGTTTATGCGCCGGATGATAAAACGTTGAGCGAGTTTCGGGATAAGACGTTTGACTATTTGGCTCTAGATGGCAGTGATTCGCTCATTTATTTAGCGCCTACTCGCGTGAATTTGTCTTTAGCTCAAGAGCGTTATCCAAAGATAGAGTTTTTGGCTACTCGAGAGCATTAAAAGTCACTGGATTGCTTCGCTACTGCTCGCAACGACGTATTCAACTATTCCCGTCGTTGCGAACGCAGTGAAGCAATCCAGCGGCATTAGTTTTGCCCATAAGTCACTGGATTGCTTCGCTATTGCTCGCAACGACGTATTCAACTATTCCCGTCTTTGCGAACGCAGTGAAGCAATCCAGCGGCATTAGTTTTGCCCATAAGTCCCTGGATTGCTTCGCTACTGCTCGCAACGACATTTTCAAAAAATTATGCAACTCTATATTTCTACTATAATTAGAGCACCAATCATTTTTACCGGTGACACATGCCATGTTCAAATCATATTTTGGTTGTACCTAATTCTGAATCCACAGGGAAAACGTATGTTATAGGCGATGTACATGGTGAAATCGAAGCGTTCAATGAAGTCCTTTCTGAGCTCAAGCCACATGATACTCTTATCGTTGCAGGCGATCTTATTGATCGTGGTGGGGTTATGGATGCGGAAGCTGGCTTTGTTCCTGCCAGCAAGCAAATCATGGATACCATCTTAAGACACGCTAATGCACCTGCTGGCACGATGCCTAAAATCTATGCTATTAAGGGTAATCATGAGCTGGATTTTTTAAATATCTTAAAGGCTATTGATCTACTCAAAATTCCAGAAGATAAAGGATTTAGTCATGAAGAAATCAAGCATATCACCGGCGCTCGTGTTCGTGAGTTTGGCAAACCCGGTGAGCGTGATCATACGTCGCGTTTGGTGATCGTTGGTCATAATATCATTGATGAACCAGACTCATCGTCGTCTACGCCTGCTCTGCCAGTTCGATCTGATACGAATCATATTAATTTGGATGGCGGGGCGTATTTTACGAAAGGTTTTTTACGTTTCAATGTTACCGATGATCAGATAGATATCGTTGGGACAAACATATCTGAAGAAAATCAACCTTTATTACATTACGGACAAACTGAAATTGCAGCACATATACTTACTTTGGCACACCGTGAAGATAGAGATGAGGCAGAAGGCGAGCCTGGGCTAAAACGCATTCGTCTCTGACGGTCATGGCTTGGAAGCCGGATTTAAATTTGGTTATAAGATGCGGTTTCCCGTGGTTCAGCCCCTCTATTTTTCAAACCAAATTTATTGTAAATTAGCGCAGCGGACATCCAACCTGACGCTTATATGGAAATTCTTGGTTTTTTTGGCGGAGTGCTGTATTTTTACACACGTTCTTGGCTTGCTTTAGTATGCTTGGGGCTCTTTATTGGGTTCCGCCCTAGTCGACAATTATTTTGCGCTGCCGGTTTAGGCTATGCACTGGGCATGGGTCACCAATGGTGGCTGCGTGACCAAGGGATGCCGCAGCAAGCGGTGATTCGGCAAGCCGCTTTGACCGGTATGGTTGCGACGATTCCCAAACAAAATGCTGATAAAACTCAATTTGAATTCGATTTGCTGACTTTGAATAATCATCCTGTGCATGCTCGGATCCAATTGGGCTGCTATCGCAATTGCCCGATTCTCCATGCTGGACAATACTGGGCGCTACGCGCCAAATTACATGAAGCTCATAATTTGAATAATCCAGGTGGGTTTGATTATAAAACCTATTTGGCAGCCAGACATATTCATTGGGTGGGCTATGTTATACAAGACAGTATGCAGGTCATCACGCCAATACCATCTCCTTGGAATATGGTGGTGATTCGAGAAAAATTAGCGACCCATTTGGCCCATTTATTCGCGGACGAAACCAGTCTGGGCATTGTTCAAGCACTGACTATCGGAGTGACGACGCATATTAGCCAAGCATCTTGGACCTTGTTTCGTTGTACCGGTACGACGCATTTGATGGTGATTTCTGGTGCCCATATTGGCTTAGTGGCTGGGATGATTTTTAAATTACTTGGTGGGCTATGGTCGCGTTGCCAATGGTTATGCCTGCGTTATCCTTCCCAAAAAATAGCCAGTATTGTTGCGATCCTGTTTAGCATAGGCTATGCAGTAGTGGCTGGGTTTGGGGCACCGGCTGAGCGCGCAACCATCTCTGCGGGATTGGTGTTTTTACGTTATTTCGGTCAACGCCAATTCGGAGCTTGGCAGGCTTGGCGGTATGCGTTATTGGTGGTGCTAGTGACTGAGCCGCATGCCGTACTGTTGCCGGGATTTTATTTGTCTTTTATGGCAGTGGCTATTTTATTGGCGATGAATCGCCGAATTCGCAGCCAAAGAATGAGCAAGGCAATTGGGATCCAAATGTCGTGTATGCTGGGTTTGTTGCCATTTACGGTATATTGGTTTTCTTACGGTTCAGTGAGTGGTTTGTTTGCCAATATACTGGCGATTCCTTGGGTCAGTTTTGTGATTGTCCCTTTGGCTTTTATTTGCATGGGAATCGGGCAATATGTAATGTGGTTGCCAAAAATTTTGCATCTTAGTATTCAATGTTTATTGCTGTTTTTACATTGGGTGGATGGATTGGCGTGGATGAATCTCCAAATGTCCTATCCCAATTTGGTGCTGGCGATTGCAGGTATTTTAAGTCTCATCATGTATTTATTCCTACCGATACGGGCTTTGTTGCCAACAGCTACTACGATGTTGATGGTAGCACTTTATCCCACTCATCCCCATATTCCGGATCAAGAATTTCAAGCTCAGATTTTAGATGTGGGACAGGGGTTGGCGGTTTTGATTCAAACCCATGGGCATGCGTTGATGTACGATACGGGTGGACAAAATTATCAATGTTCGGATATGGGGAAATTAGTGATTTTGCCCTATTTTCAGCATATAGGTTTGAATCATTTGGATAAAATTGTGATCTCGCATCCTGATTTAGATCATCGTGGCGGTTTGGTTTCTTTGCAAACGGCATTTCCTAAAGCGGAGCTTATTGTGGATGACCCTAAGTTGTATCAGCGTGGGGCTTCGTGTCATCATTATCCGGAGTGGACGTGGGATGGTGTGACCTTTCATTTTTTTCCAATGCAGCAGGATTTGGGGACAACTAATAATCGGTCCTGTGTTTTAAAAGTTTCTAACGCAAGTGGGCAACTATTATTAACGGGAGATATTGAAAAAGCAGCTGAACGTGTGCTTATTCAACAATATGGGGCGCAGTTACAATCCGCCGTCTTGGTGGTGCCGCATCATGGGAGTAATACTTCTTCGTCTAGCGCATTTTTACAAATGGTTGCGCCTAAGTATGCTGTGTTTTCGTATGGTTTTGATAACCGTTACCATTTTCCCCATGCTAAAGTCCTGGTTCGATATCGTGACTCGAATATTCCTACGGGTGCCACTTCTGACCAAGGTATGATCCGTTTAGTATTTAAGGAGAAAAATTGGATTCACATTCCGTAAAGATCAAAATAAAAGCACTATAATGTTCTTTTTTAAACCATTTAATGGAGTGGGTATATTTGACCTGAAACCTGAGCACTAAGTTAGCGTATACGTGCAAAATCCAGAGTTTATTGCTGGCATGACGAGTTGACATTTTGACTTGAGCAATTTCAGAACGCTAATTTATCTGTTATAATGCGCAGTTTTTAACTCGGGCGATTTTTTTGGGGATTTGATATGAGTCGAACCAGGTAATTCCGACTGAAAGGGAGTGGTATACACGTAAAGGTCCTGAGAACCCCTATCCAGGCTTTATTGGTCACAAAAATTTTGTTGTCCCCGCGGTTTCTCAGCGTCCTATTGCTGCTAATTTTTGGTTCAGTGTTTTCTGTATGACAGCAGGGACTGTAGCACTCGTATGTGCTTTCTCATTTATGCAAGCGGCTAGTTTGGCAGTTGGGGGGACTGTGGTTGCGGTAGCAGGGGGCGCTACTTTGTTAGCTGGGATGAGTTTATTTCGTGACAAATACAATGCTGAAGTAGCTAATAAAGAAGCAGTCGAACGAGCACTTACTGGATGGCGTCCTCTGTAAGCAGCAACTCCGCTGACTCACCTTGATGGCAGTTTGAGCTCAAATATGGTACAATGTGATTTTTTTGGGGGGTCAAGGCCCAACCTACCAATTTAATAGTCAAGGTAGGTTGGGCCTTGGCCCAACAACGCGCGCAGCGCACCTTCGCTTGTCAAATGAGGCGCTGCGCTTTGATGTTGGGCCAAGGCCCAACCTACATTAAATTGCATTAAAATAAATTGGTGTCGAACCAACCTATTTAGAAGGAAACCAAAATGAATATTTGGCGACAATTAATATTAATCGGCATGTGGCTTGCAGCCAAATCGAGTTTTGCTCTGAATCCAGGTGTCGGCATGGATTGTGAACGGCATTATTGCGCTGCCGTGGTGGATGCGGGGAGCTCGGGGTCGCGAATTCATTGGTACAGTTATGATTTAGATAGACAACATAGTCCCATTCATATCCACGAAGCTTATTCCAAAAAAATCAAACCTGGATTGTCCAGTATTGCGCATGATTCTGCCTCAGTGGCTGGGTACATGGATCAATTGACGTCTGAGTTTTCCCAATCAGGTGTTCCGGTTTATCTATATGCCACGGCGGGGATGCGTTTGTTGCCATCGGATAGCCAGGAGCAATATTATTCTGAAATCAAACAATGGTTTGCGGCTCACCCGCAATGGCCGCTGCGTGATGCGCGTACGATTTCAGGGATGGAAGAGGGTGTTTATGGGTGGCTCAGTCTGAATTACCATTTGCAAACATTACAAGATAAAAGCCAACCTTTGGTCGGATTAATCGAAGTGGGGGGCGCCTCTGCGCAAATCGCTTTTCCAATTCGGGATACGTCAGGAGTTGATGCGCAGGATTACGTGGATTTGACCCTATATGGTCGACATATTCATTTGTTTTCCCATAGTTTTCTGGGTTTGGGCATCAATGAGCTCTTCACTCATAGCCAGAATTATCCTGCTTGTTTTTCCAATGATTATCCTTTGCAAAATGGGGCGCATGCATTGGGAGATGCGGAACAATGTCAAACCGAGATAGGAGCTGTACTTCAACAAGCGTATCACGTGAATACGGTCACCGGCCCAGCGCTGCAACAAAGCACAGCACCTATGTGGTATACCGTATCTGCGGTGTCTGGGATGGTGTCTTATCCGCCTTTTGAGTTTGCAGATCAGGAATTTACCGGACCATCATTATTGCAACAAGCGAACACCCATTATTGTCAGCAACCTTATCAAAATTTGATGTCGCAGTATCCTGGTAGTGACTATATCCAAAAAAATTGTTTGTTGGCTTCTTATTTTTCTGGGTTATTAGTCCATGGATTGGGGTTTGAGCCAGATCAAAACATTCATTATTCACCTGATTATGACGGTAGCTGGACGTTGGGGGCACTGTTAAGCCAACCGCAAACTCATCAAAATGTATCTCAAATATCAATTTGAAGCGGTACAGATTTCAGAGTAAACAAACGGTTGCCATGGTGGGGTTTTAAACTTCCGAGAGATTTCTCGACGGGGATGATACATTTCTTTGTGTGCAGAGCTGGTTGTAAGCATCGGAATAATATATACGATACAACCCTAGTTTTATTAGCATGTTTGGCACTTTTTGATCAAACTCAATCAGTTGAAGCTCGTCCACGCCAACAGGGGAGGGTGGTTTAAAAAAGCCATGGCTCAGTAATTCGTAATGTATAGCTTTCCGTTCTGAAAGCTGCGCATTGTAATGAATCGTGCGTTGTAATGCGACTTCAAAGGCTGATTCATTTCCGTGATAAAATAAGTCAGCTAGATCTAGAGCAGAGAACTCTGGGATGCATTGAAACGCTTCTTGTACTTCGGCCATTTTTAACACAAACATATATTCATATAAAGAATGTCCGCCGCTATAATATAGCGACGTGGACAGAAATAAACGGATAAATTGGATAAAGTCCTCAGTAGACCTGGTAAATGTACTTTTTGGATTGTCTTGTTGCAGTCTAGCCATGACCCTAAGCTGCACTAAAAATAGACCTGAAATAGAGTTTGAAAATGGGTGTACCAACTGTTGGAAGCAGGCTTGCACTAATTCGGAATCCCTATCAAAGTGATTATATTCGGTTGATTTTACGTGAGTGAACGGGATTGAGGCCAGTGCCTTATCATTTCTTGCAAGGGGCATGTAGCTTTTCATCAAGCCAAAATGTTGATTACCTGTGCTCAATTGTTCCCTAGTATGGCTGATTTTTCCCTTGTTCACGAACCAGTCATGAGTCCGATAAATATCGATAGGCATATCTGTTTGCCGCCAACCATTCACCATGCCCATGTAGTTAATCCTCACCAGCCATTTGATTTTTTCTCTGGCGTTTTCACTTAGATCTTGAAAAATACTGCCTTCTTTGATGCGTTTGATATAAGCATTGATCTGCCTGTTTTCTTTGGTGTGAAAAGAGGGTTCTAAGCACTCGCCTTTGAATACTTCGTTAATAGTTTTACGCTTGTGCTCAGAAATGTTTTGATCTACCAATGCAGCACTTTTGCTGTAGAAATACCGCAAGGTACGTAACGCCATATTGGGGAGTTGATGTTGCAATGTTTCGTAGGCCAAATGGGTTTCAAAATAGCGGCGGCTGGGATCTGCATTAATGCTGTGTTCATCGATGACTAATTCATAGTCATCTAACAAGGGTTCTTCTAGAAGAAACGTACACAAATCAATACAGCTGTCGCCATCGCAGGCCCCCCTGAGATATAGCTTTTTCAACTGATTAACTTTATTGGGATCATCCTGATAATGTTGTATCAACAATAGCAATCCTTGCCCGGGTGTTATCTTGGGCTTGTATGGCATGTACTCATCTATTAAAACTTTTATTGTGACAATAGTATAACAAACAAGCATTTTTTGATCAATAAAAGATCGAAGTGATCTTTTATTGGTTTTTGTGATGCTAGGCTCGGAGCAAACTCATTGCTTAATGTCCCTGAGTGCTTGGATTGAAGGAACTTGATGCAGGCTTTCCTTCACTTTTAAATTTAATTAGCTTTGCTTTAATCTGCTCAGTAGGTGGCGTTGTATCAACCGAGCCTGCTCTAGGAGCTTTTAACGATTCGTCTGCGTCAGTTGTAGATGATGTTTCTGTATCATCGAGCATATAAAATCCTTAAAAAATTTGTAACTCCGCAGGGGGTACGTCATCCTGAGTGATTCGATGAGATCTGGATGACGTAAACTAGGGCTACCAAAATCCTTTTATGTTTAATTATAGCTCAATATTTTCTGTTTTTTATTTTGTGATACAATCCGCTCCTTAACAAAAATGGAGTGCAATATGCGGTTGTTGAATGCAAAAACATTGGGATTGGTTGTGTTGGGAGCTTTGTTATCTTTTCCCATGCTCTCTTTGGCAAAATTAATTCCGTTTACGGAAGCGGATTGTGCTGAATTAGCCAAGCCTAAAACTGTATTACTGGTTCATGCGACTTGGTGTTCGCATTGCAGAGTCTTTAAGCCGCTTTATCTCCGTACATGACAAAAAAATCTGTCATGCCCGCGCAGGCGGGCAACCATCTATCAAAATAATCCGATACCCAAATCAATCCACTGAGGATTGGTTTGCTCGATAAGGTTTATTTTCG
>Ga0114972_10000103_pt1 | contig 55916 bp, 57 predicted proteins | sample M_140807_EF_Meta_FD_87354 | JGI IMG/M metagenome (GOLD analysis project Ga0114972, IMG submission 87354) | Freshwater microbial communities from Lake Montjoie, Canada to study carbon cycling - M_140807_EF_MetaG | ecosystem: Environmental > Aquatic > Freshwater > Lake | place: Lake Montjoie... | reverse complement strand
TCTCGGCATTGCCCAGGGCCTGGCGCGCTGCGGCGGCGCGAGCCTGGGCGGCGAGATGCGCGTGATAGCCCAGGCTTACGGCGTGGATCAGCTGCTGGTGCACGGCGGTGAAGGTAATATTACCGATGATCGAGCCCTGCCGCGCGGCATCGATGATCGCCTGCCGCTCCCCGCCATCGTACAGCAGCCAGCCCAGCGATAACGCGCCGATGCCGCCGGTGCCGGAGGCGTTGACATTGCCAAGGTTGTATTGCGCGGCCGTTTGCTGTTGCTGACCCGGATTGGCCCAACCGCCGATGACGCCGAGGATCAGCCGCGGCAGCAGCGCGCTCTCGGCGATGCCGGTGGCGAGTGCGGCCTTGCGCGCCTCCCCCCAGGCGATGCGGGTGCGCGGATTGGTCCGCTGCGCCAGATCGATCAGCCCCGGCAGGTCCAGCGGCCGGTCGGGCACCTCCGGCGCCGCCGGGCCCGCCAGCGCCAGCGCGGGGTTGGCGGGCAGCACGAAGCCGCCGCCACCCAGCCCGGCGGGGCGGGAGACCAACTCGCCGGCCGGGCCGGTCGGGGCCGCCCAGGGCTGATCCGCGCGCGGCGGCGCCAGATCAACCGCGCGGCTGGCGCAGCCGCCGAGCAGCAGGGAAAGCGCGAGGCCGCGCCAGCGCCGGGCGCCCTCAGCCATGCGCGGCCGCCGTCACTGGCGCGCCGAGCGCTTCGGCCAGCGGCCGCAGCGGGGCCGGCAGCGGCGCGGCCGGCGCGCCGGTGTCGAAGCCCGCGGCCAGCCGGCCCAACTGCGCCGCCGCCGTCGCGCGACCAGTAGGCTCAAGCCACAAAAGCGGCGCCAGCGCTTCGGCCGCAGCGGCGAGGATTGCTCGGCGGGTGGCGATCCAGCCGGCATCCGGGCGTAGCCCGGCGGGTTCATAGGCCAGCAGGCCCAGATCGCGGTCGAGTTGGGCCAGCAGATCGAGCGCCGCGCCAGCCTCTCGGCCGCCCGCCGCGCCGCCCGGTGCAGCGGCCAGCGCGGCGAGGCGACGCAGCAGCGCGCCGATCGCCGGGTCGATCCGGCGGGCCACGCTGATCGGGGCGATCTGGGTCATCACGAGGTAGGAGGCGAGGGTGCCGATGAGGATGCCGATCACCCGGTCGCGGGCGATCTCCATGTCGAAGCCGGGATGATATCCCTGGATGACGCAGAGGAAGAAGGCGAAGCTCAGCTGGAAGCCGGCATAGGCGATGCGCTCGCCGCTCGCCGCCAGCCAGGCGCCGGGGAGGGTGCCCAGCAGCACGATGGCGCTGAGCGCGCCGATGCTATCGAGCGCGGGCATCACCAGGATGATCGCGCTGACGCCAAGCAGCGCGCCAGCGATGCAGCCGAGAATGCGCAGCGTCAGCTTCTCCACCGCCTCCGCCGCCGTGCCGAGGGCGAGGATATAGCAAGTGAGAAAGCAGGTATGGATGCCTGACCAGTTCAGCTGCGTGTAAAGGATGTAGCAGAGCAGCGCCGCGCCGGTGGTCTTCAGCGCGAACTGCACGTGTTCGGAGTTGCTGAAGGCATCGGCCAGGAAGAAGCCGCCATGTTCGGCCGCTGGGGCGGGCGCGGCGGTGGCGGCGGGCGCTTCCGGCACGGCGAAGTCGGTCACTGCCTGCCAGAGCGCATCGCAGAGCCAGGCCTGCGCCGGCGGTAGCGACGCCGCATCTTGCGTCCGGCCATCGGCAATCTCCAGCGGGTAGCGGTCGCGTCGCAGGATCGCGGCCATCTGCCTCAAGGTCGCGGCCAGCGAAGCGCGTTCCGCGACCGGCAGCGCCGCCGGGTCGCGCGCCGCCGCCTCGCTCAGCAGCAGGATGCGGGTGCTGGACGGCAGTGCCTGGGCCAGCGCGGCAAGATCGGCGGCCGGCGCAGTGCGTTCCAGGTGCAGCATCTTCAGCCAGCCCGGCAGCCCGCCCAGCCCTTCCGCCAGCACCTCCCGCAGGCGGGCGAGGCTGGCCGCGCCAGGCTGCGCCAGCGCCTCGGCCGCGGCATCGAGGCGGAGCGCAAGGCCGGCGCAGAGCAGCCGGCGCGGCGAGGGGGCGAGGGTGAAGTTCACCAACAGCGAGACTACGACCGGCACCGCGACGATCTGCCAGGCATCCAGGATGGCTCGCGTCGCCAGCCCATCGCTCGGCGCGAGGCCGAGCTTGTCTAACCCGAAGCCGATGATCAGCGCGAGCGTGGGCGCGAGCGGGCGCAGCTTGCTGGCGGCGGCCAGGAAGAGCAGGGCGAAGGAGACGAGACCGATCGCCGTGACCCGCCAGAAGGGATCATCCAGTACGGCCATGGCAAGCAGCAGCAGCAGCCCGATGACGAGGCTGATCACCACCAGGAAGATCAGGTTCTGCAGGATGCTTTGCGCGCGGTCCGGCTTGTTCAGGAAGAACACGACATAGACGGCGATGGCGGGTTCCGGCGTGTGCAGAAGCTGGGTCGCGATCGCCGTCAGCGCGCAGGTCAGCCCCTGGCGCAGGGCGAACCCCGTCCGCTCTGGCCGCGCCGTGAGCAGGCTGGCCAGGTCGGGGTGCTCACTCGCAGGCGGTGCCATGCCGGATCTGGACGGTGGCACTGGCGCCCATGCGGGCGAGTGCCTCGGGTGGCTCCTCCAGCTTCACGCGCACGGGAAAGCGTTGGGCGATGCGGACCCAATCGAGGGTGCGCGAGACATAGGGCAGGTTGCGCGGCAGGGTGATGCTGTCGGCATCCAGCACGCCCCAGCCAATGCCCTGCACCGTGCCGCGGATCGGCCGGCTGCGGTCGATCATCGAAAAGACGGTAGCGCAGGCGCCGAGCGGGATCTCCGCCAGCTCCCCCTCGCGGAAATTCGCCACCGCGTACCACGCCTCGGTATTGATCAGCGTGAAGATGGATTGGCTGGGCGCGACCACCTCGCCCTCGGCGATTTTCAGCCCGACCACGCGGCCGGTGAGCGGTGCCCGCACCTCGGCATTGCCAAGGGCACGGCGCGCCTGGGCCACAGCGACCTCACGCGCGCGGACCAGGGCGGCGGCGCCATCGGCGGTATCGACTGCCTGCTGCGCGGCGCTTTCCTGCACCCGCGCCTGGCGCAGCGAGGTCTCGGCATCACGCTGCGCGGTCTCAGCCTGATCGACCTGCTGCTGCGCGACGAAGCCCTGGCTGCCGAGCGGGCGCAGCCGGCCGGAGGTGCGGCTGGCCAGGTCGAGGTTGGTTTGCGCGCGGCGGGTCTGCTCGGCGGCGATCGTCGCGGCCGAACGCTGGGTGGTGATAATGCGCTGCTGCGTCGCGAGCGCGGCGCGGGCAATATCGAGCTCGGCCTCGGCGGCTTGTACAGCGAGCTGGTAGGGCACGGGGTCGAGCCGGAACAGCAGCTCGCCTTTGGTAACGCGGGCATTCTCGGCGACCGCCAATTCGACAATGCGGCCGCCGACCAGGGGCGCCATGTGCACCACCTCGGCATCGAGTGCGGCATCCTCGGAGGTCGGGCGCTCTTCGGCGCGGGCCAAAGCGAGCCAGGCGACATAGGCGGCGGTGAGGATCACCGCGAGGGAGACAAGCCAGCCGAGCACGCCGTGCCGCCTGCCGCCGGCCGCCCTCATCGGTCGAATCCGTAGCGGGCGGCCGCGAGTGCCGCGAGCAGGCCGAGCGCGCTGCATAGCCAGAGCTGCAACGGCAGGCGCTCGGCCAGACCCGTGGCCAGCATCAGGGCGCGAGCGAGCAGGCCGACGAGCACGCCTAGGCCGGCGCAGAGCATCCAGGCCGGGAAATAGGCGCCAGCGAAATAGAGGCTGGGCGGCTGCGTCTCGGCGCAGGCGCCGAGGCAGACCGCCAGGCCCGCCCAGGCCGGCCCAGGCGGGCCGTACAACATGCGCGGGGTCCGCGGGCTTATCATGCCCGGAGTCTCCCCTGGGATCGGCGCCGGGGCAAGGGCTGGCCCGCTGCCCGCTCCAGGCTCAGCTTTCCAGCTCGGCATCCCAGTAGAGATAATCACGCCAGCTCTGGTGCAGGTAGTTCGGCGGGAAGGCGCGGCCGTTTTCCTGCAGCTCCCAACTCGTGGGCTGGCGCGGCGCCTGGCGAGGGATCATGTGGCACTCGCGCGGCAGGCGATTACCCTTGCGGAGGTTGCAGGGCCCGCAAGCGGTGCAGACATTGTCCCACGTGGTGCGCCCGCCACGGCTGCGCGGGATGACATGATCGAAGGTCAGGTCGTGGGTCGGCCGACCTTGGCCGCAATACTGACACTCGAAGCGATCGCGCAGGAATACGTTGAAGCGAGTAAAGGCCGGGCGCCGTGCGGCTGGGATATACTCCTTCAGCGCGATCACCGAGGGCAGGCGCATCGACAGGCTCGGCGAATGCACCTCGACCTCGTACTCGTTCAGCACCGAGACGCGGTCGAGGAAGACGGCTTTCACGGCATCCTGCCAAGACCAGATCGATAACGGAAAATAGGACAGCGGCCGAAAATCGGCGTTCAGCACAAGGGCCGGGAAACTCTGGCCACCGATGAAACTGCCGCCGTCGGGCAAGCGCCGCTCCTTCGCAGGGCGTCGCCACCATCTCTAGGGCCTGTCCGGTCGGTTGGGCCCCAGATACTGTGGCACCGCCGTGATCAGCCGAATTCATGCCAGCCTCGCGGCGGGGGCGCAAGTCACCCCTGGGCGCGGCTGCGGGGTTTCACACAGGCGTCATGCCGAAGCCCGTGCGCAGCGCCGCCAGCCCTGCCGCCAGCCCCTCCGCGTCGATGCCATGCCCGAGGCCCGGCCGGTACAGCGCCGTCACCTTCACCCCCGCCGCGCGCAGCGCCATCTCGGCCGCGCGGCTGCGCGCCGCTGGGACCACCTCATCCGCCTCCCCATGCACCAGCAGCACCGTCGGGCGGGCCAGCGCCTCGGCGGCGAGCGACTCGGGTGCCACCAGCGCACCAGAATAGCCGAGGATCGCCGCCGGTCCGCGTGCCATGCGCAGCCCGGCGAACAGCGCGAGCATGCAGCCCTGGGAAAATCCAACCAGCGCCAGCGCCTCTGGCGGCAGGGCGTGACGGGTCAATTCGCGGTCCAGAAAGGTGCCCAGCGCTGGCCGCGCGGCGCGCAGCCCGGCTTCGACCCGCGCCGGCGTGCGGTCCTGCAGGCTGAACCATTGCCGGCCGAAGGGCGCCATGTCGCAGGGCTCGGGCGCGTTCGGGGCGACGAAGGCGGCCTCCGGCAGCCCGGGCGCCCATTGCCCGGCGAGGTCGATCAGATCGGTGCCATCCGCGCCAAGCCCGTGCAGCAGGACCACCAACTGCCGCGCCGGCCCGCCCGAAGCCGGCGGCACGCGAGGTCCATCGAGCATCACCATCCCGCTTGCTCCCTTGCCTCGCCAGCCGCTACGCGCTTGTGCCGATGACTGCAATCCCGGCCCCGCCACCCGGCGCCATCACCCGCTTTGCACCCAGCCCGACCGGCGGGCTGCATCTGGGCCACGCGCATGCCGCGCTCTTTGCTGCAACGCTCGCTGCCCATTCCGGCGGGCGCTTCTTGCTGCGCCTTGAGGATATCGACACCACGCGTTGCCGGCCGGAATTCGCGGCCGGAATCGGCACCGATCTCGCCTGGCTTGGCCTGGTCTGGGAGCATCCGGCCCGGGTCCAATCGGCGCATTTCGCCGAATACCGCGCCGCGCTCGCGCGGCTCGATGGCCAGGGACTGCTGTTCCCTTGTTTTTGCACGCGCGGCGCTATCGCCCGGGAAATCGCCGCCAGCGGCGGCGCGCCGCAGGGGCCCGACGGGCCGCTTTATCCCGGTACCTGCCGCCGCTTGTCGGCTGCCGACCGGGCGGCGCGGCTGGCCGCCGGTGCGCCACACGCCCTCAGGCTCGATATGGCCGCCGCCCTGGCGCAGATCAGCCGGCCGCTCAGCTACCACGAACTCGGCCGGGGGCGGCTGGCCTGCGATCCGGCACGCTTTGGCGATGTTGTGCTGGCCCGCCGAGAGGTGCCGGCCAGCTATCATCTGTGCGTGACCCATGATGATGCCGTCCAGGGCGTCACGCTGGTGACCCGCGGCGTCGATTTGCAGGCGGCGACAGCCCTGCACCGGTTGTTGCAGGAACTGCTCGGCTGGCCTGAGCCAGCCTATGCGCACCACCCGTTGATCCTCGGGCCGGACGGCAAGCGGCTGGCGAAGCGCGATCAGGCGCCGACGCTGGCTGGGTTACGGGCGGCGGGGATCGGCCCGGATGAGGTGCGGACCATGGCGGGTTTCCCGGGCCCGGTTGCCAGCTTCGCCCCGGTGTGATGGGGTGCGCGATGGAAGGGAAGGATCGCCGGTGACTGCAAAGACCGGTCGAGCGGATCCGCTCGGTCTGGCGCTGCTCGCGGTGGCGGTCATCGGCTGGGGCAGCAATTGGCCGCCGCTGAAGTATTTGCTCGGGCTGTTGCCGCCGATGGCGGCGCGCGCCTGGCCTGGGCTTGCCGCCGCCTTGCTGCTGATGACGGTGGTGGCGGCCTCCGGCGTCTCCCTCCGGGTCCCTCTGCATGTTTGGCCGCGCCTGGTGCTGATCGCGCTGCTGAACATCACCGCCTGGATGGTACTGGCGACCCTCTCGCTCGGCTGGCTTTCGGCCAGCGAGGGGACGATCGTCGCTTATACGATGCCGGTCTGGACCGCGCTCCTCGCCTGGCCGGTGCTTGGGGAACGGCCCAGCCTGCCGCGTCTGTTCGGGCTGGCGCTCAGCTTGGCCGGGGTCGTGCTGCTCATCGGTGCGGGCGGCCTTGATATCGGTCTCACCAAGCTGCCGGGTGTGCTGATCGGGCTTTCCGGTTGCACGCTGTTCGCGCTCGGTACCGTGATCACCAAGCGGTGGCCGATCGCTCTGCCGCCAGCGGCAGGGGTCGCCTGGCAGGTGCTGATCGGCATGCTGCCGGTGGTGGTCGCGGCGTTGATCCTGCCGCAGCCGGATTGGTCCGCGGTACCGAACGGGGCCTGGGCAGTCATGGCTTATATGGCGCTCTTGCCCCTCTCACTTTGCTACCTGGCCTGGTTCGCCGCGCTCCGCCGGCTGCCGGCCTCGTTGGCCACCCAGGGCTCGCTGCTTGCCCCGGTTACAGCGGTGCTCGGGGCGGCGATCTTCCTGGGAGAGCCGCTGGGCTGGCGGGAGATCCTGGCGCTTACCCTGGTCCTCGGCGGGGTGGTGATGGCTGCCCGAGGCTGAAGAATCTTACTATCGTTGCGGCCATTGACCGCGCCGCCCGCGCCGAGGATGTTGCTCCGCCAACACCCTGGAGGGGGACCTTATGTCGAGCATGATCATCAATCTGGTTATTAGTCTGCTCAGCGGCGCCGGCGGCGCGCGGCTGCTGGTCGGTCTGTTGAAGAAGGTCAATCTCGGGCCTGTCGGCAACTTGGTTGTGGGTGCCCTGGGCGGGCTCCTTGGTGGCGGCGCGACGGGCGGCGGCCTTGGCGGCCTGCTCGGTGGCGGCGCCTCTTCGGCCGCCTCGGCCGCCTCGGCCGGCGGCTTCGACATCGGCAGCATCGTCAGCACGCTGGCGGGTGGCGGCATCGGCGGCATAGTGCTGCAGCTGGTTGTTGGCCTGCTGAAGAACGCGCTGTTCAAGCGCTGATTGCGATCGGCCGGCGGCTTGGCCGCCGGCCTGCTTCGCTGCATAGGGGCGGGCATGAGCGTCATCGCCCCACCCCTGATCCGGTTGCTGCCTGGGCACGACCGCCGCGTGAAAGCGGGCCATCCTTGGGCCTTCTCCAACGAAATCGCCATGACGCCGGCGCTGCGCGCGCTGCCTGGTGGCGCCCCGGTGCGCCTGGAAGGCGATGATGGCTTCCGCCACGGGGTCTGGAGCTTCAATCCGCACAGCCTGATCGGCGCCCGGCTGCTGGATCGCGACCCCGGCGCGGCGATCGACGCTGCCTGGGCGGAACGCCGCCTCGCCGCCGCGTTGGCGTTGCGGACGCGGCTATTCGAGACCCCCTTTTACCGCCTGGTGCATGCCGAGGCCGACGGCCTGCCTGGCCTCATCATCGACCGCTACGGCGATGCGTTGGCTCTGCAAGCGAATACCGCGGGCATGGAGCTGCTGACCCCGGCGTTGGTCGCCGCGCTGGAACGCCTGCTGGCGCCCCGGCTGATTGTCGCCCGCAACGACGCGGCGGTGCGCCACCTGGAAGGCCTGCCAGAGGAAATCCGCTTGCTGCACGGCGCTGCCGCGCCGGTCGAGGTGGCGGAAGGCGGGCTGCGCTTTGCCGTCGACCTGCTGGGCGGCCAGAAAACCGGCTGGTTCTTCGACCAGCGGGAGAATCGGGACCGCGTCGCCCGCCTGGCCGCCGGCGCGACTGTGTTGGATGCGTTCTGCCATACCGGCGGCTTTGGGCTGCGATGCGCGGCGGCCGGGGCGGCGGCAGTGACGCTGCTCGACCGCAGCGCGCAGGCCCTCGACCTTGCCATGGCGACGGCGGCGGCGAACGGGCTGGCGGGACAGGTGCGGGCGGAGCGTGCGGAGGCCCTGGAGGCGCTGGAGAAGATGGGCGCGGCCGGGGCCCGCTTCGATATCGTCATTGCCGATCCCCCGGCCTTCGCGAAAAGCCGCAAGGACCACCCGGCGGCGCTGCGCGGCTATGGCAAGCTCGCCCGCCTGGCCGCGACGCTGGTCGCGCCGGGCGGCTTCCTCTGCCTTTGCTCCTGCAGCCATCACGTCGCGCCGGGGGAGTTCGCGGAGGCCTCGATCTGGGGCATCGGCCGCGCCCGGCGGGAGGCCAAGCTGCTGTTTCAGGGCGGCGCCGGGCCGGATCACCCCGTGCATCCCGCCCTACCGGAAAGCGCCTATCTGAAGGCGTTGCTGTTCCAACTCGGCTGATGCTGCGCCGCGCCTATCTGGCGAGTCGTTATGAGGTCGCGGGTGTCAGGTTCCGGATCGGCCGACGCAGCCCGGGGATCGATGCGCTGCTCGCCCGGCTTGGTGCTCGGCAGGGGGCGCTGCTGGGGGCGTGGAATCCGCAAAGCCGGCGCATGCCGCCGGGCTGGAATCGCCGGGCCGAGGCGCGGCTGCGCGCGGCTGCTGCGGGCCTGCCCTTTGCCGAGGGCTGGGGCGGTACGCCACACTGGCGGGAGCATCACCTGCTGATCGCCGGGGATCCGCGCCGGCTCGCCCGGCTCGGTCGGCGCTTCCGCCAGCGGGCGATGCTGCTGCTGCGGCGCCACCAGTCGCCGCGGCTGGTGTGGTTGCGAGGAGGAGGTTCCGATGGCCGATGAGCTGTTCCGGCTGAGCGCTACCGCGGCGGTCCAGACGCTGCGCCGGCGGGAGGTCTCCCCGCGCGAATTGGTGGAGGCGGCGGCGGCGCGCATCGCGGCGGTGGAGCCAGCGGTGAACGCGCTGCCGACGCTCTGCCTCGACCGCGCCCGCGTGGATGCGGACCGGCTGGCCAAGGACCCGCCGCCCCCCGGCCCGGGCTGGCTCGGCGGGCTGCCGGTCTCGATCAAGGACCTGCAGGATGTGGCCGGTGTGCGCACCACCTATGGCTCGCCGATTTTCAAGGACCATGTGCCCGATCGCTCCCACCCCGTGGTGCGGCGGATCGAGGCCCGTGGCGGCATCGTCGTGGCCAAGTCGAACACGCCGGAATTCGGCGCCGGCGGGTCCACCTTCAACGAAGTATTCGGGCGCACCCGCAACCCCTGGAATACCGCGCTCACCTGCGGCGGCTCGACCGGCGGGGGGGCAGTGAGCGTGGCGACGGGGGAGGTCTGGCTGGCGCAGGGGACCGACCATGCCGGCAGCCTGCGCCGACCGGCGACCTATTGCGGCGTGGTTGGGCTGCGGCCCTCGCCCGGGCGGGTCACACGGGGCACGGCGAACAACCTCTTCTCCCCGCTCTCCGTGCAGGGGCCGATGGCGCGGTCGGTCGCCGATCTGGCGCTCTTCCTCGATGCCTTGGCGGGCTGGGATGTGGAGGATCCGCTGACCTATGATGCGCCGGCGATCTCCTATGTCGAACAACTGGCCGCGCCGCCGCCGCGCCTGCGCATCGGCTACACCGCCGATTTCGCCGGCAAGCTGCCGGTGGACCGGGAGACGCGGGCGCTGTGCGACGCGGCGGTGCAACGCTTCGCCGAGGCGGGCTGCGAGGTGGCCGAGGCCGCGCCAGACCTGGGCGATCTGCAGGAGGCCTTCATGGTGCTGCGTGGCCAGCACTTCGTTGTCGATCGCGAATTACAGATGCAAACGCATCGCGCGCTGCTGAAGCCCGATATCGTCTGGAATACTGAGCTTGGCCTACAGGCGAGCCCCTCGCGCCTCGCCTGGGCAGATCGTGAGCGGGCGGCCTGGTATCGTCGGGTCGCTGCCTTCTTCGGGTGCTATGACGTCCTCATCACCCCAGGGGCCGCCACGCCGGCCTTCGATGTGATGCTCCGCCATCCCCCGAGCGTGGCCGGGGTGAAGCTGGAGAACTACATGGCGGCATCGATGCTGAACGCGGCGGTGACGCTGGCGGGCTGCCCCGCCGTGGCGGTGCCCTGCGGCTTCGACCGGCACGGCCGCCCGGTGGGGTTGCAGATCGCCGCCCCGCCGCGGCGCGAGGAGGTGGCGCTGCGTGCCGCCGCGTTGTTCGAGGCGATCATCGGCGCCCCGGCGGGGCTGCTGCCCATCGACCCGCGGCCGGGCGAGGTGCCGCCGCCGGAGGCCTGAGCAGGATTGCGCTGGGGTGAGGGTTGCGCGCCCTGCTTTGTGACGAATCAAGCCGCGCGCAGATGTTCCTGCAAGCGCGGCATGAGTTCGACCAGGTTGCAGGGGCGGTGGCGGATATCGAGCTGCCAGCGGAGGATATCGTCCCAGGCATCCTTGCAGGCGCCGGTCGACCCCGGCAGGGCGAACAGATAGGTGCCCCCGGCGACGCCGCCGAGTGCGCGGGACTGCATCGTGGAGGTGCCGATCTTCTGATAGCTCAGCATCCGGAACAGCTCGCCGAAGCCTTCGATTTCCTTCTCCAGCACCCGCTTGAAAGCCTCCGGCGTCACGTCGCGGCCGGTGATGCCAGTGCCGCCCGTCGTGATGCCGCAATCGATCGCGGGATCGGCGATCCAGCCGCGCAAGATGGCCTCGATCTCCGCGGCCTCGTCCTTGACGACCGTGCGGGTGGCGCAGTGATGCCCGGCGGCCTCGATCCTCTCCTGCAGCAGTGCGCCGGATTTGTCGGAAGCGAGATCGCGGGTGTCGGAGACGGTGAGGACGGCGATATTGACGGGGAGGAAGGCGCGGCTTTCATCGATCGGCATGGGCGGGCTCCTAAGCCTTCAAGGTCGTGGCTGACCTTATTGTAGCGCGCGCGGCCGTTCCTTCAGTAGGGCGAGAAGCTCCGGACCCTGGGTGAACTTTGGGAAACTGCCGGCGGCCAGTTGATCCAGGCTTGGTGTCGGCAGGCCGAGGCGCGATGCATAGATCCAGCTATTGGCCAGCACCTTCTGGACATAAAGCCGGGTCTCATCGATCGGGATTGCTTCGGTGAAAAGGAACGGATCGTCCCGGTGGCCATGGGCCGGCAGCCATTTGGCAAGGTTGCCCGGCCCGGCATTATAGGCAGCGAGCAGGCGGATCAGGTTGCCCTCCACCACCTCCAGCCGCGCGAGGTGGTGGACGTAGCGCTGCGCCAACTCCAACGACATGGCCGGATCGTTCAGCTTGGCCCCCGCGGCTTCCCCACCGATGAAGCGGGCCGTGGCAGGCATGATCTGCATCAGTCCGCGCGCCCCGGCCGGAGAGACGGCGTTGCCGTTGAAGCGGCTTTCCTGCAGCGCGATGCCGTAGAGCAGGGCGGGATCGACCCGGAAGCCGCCTTGCGGCTCCAGCCGCGGCAGCGGGAAGCGGGCGTAGTCGCGCGGCCGGCCATCGGCCGATTGCGAGGCCGCGGCAAGTTGCGCCGCGAGGCCCTGCATGCCGGCGGCACTGGCGACCGCGAGCATGGAACGGGTCAGAGCGGGGTTGCTGCGCGCCTTGTCCCAGAGCAGGCGAAACTCTGCCTCGGCGCGGCCAGGCTGGCCGATCTGCAACAGGGCGAGGGCTCGCCATCCACCGGCGACCTCGGCGACCGCGGCCACTTCCTGCTCGCCGCTCAGTTCGGCGGCCCAGGCGAAGCCGGGTGAGAGGCCCAGGGCGCGGCGTGCGACCAGCCCGTAGAATGTCCGTGGCTCCTGCGCCGCCTGGAGCATCCAGGTGACATAAAGCTGTGGCCGCTGTGCCCGAACCGCCGCCCGGGCCGTCCAGAAGGCGGCGGCCGAACGGAGCGCCGGGGCGGCCGATTCGTTGCGCGCGGCCCGTTCGAAATACGGTAGCGCCACATCGTAGCGGCCGAGCTGCCAGGCGGCGAGGCCGGCGGCGAAGGCCCCACTGCCCCGATCGTAAGGCCCGCGCGCCACCTCCGCGCCGAGGCGCATGGCGTCCTCGTCGCGGCCAAGGCGGAAGGCCTGTAACGCCGCTTCCCCCTTCAGCAGTCCGGCATAGTCGCCCCGCATGCCCGGGGTGCGCCCGATCAGCCCAAGCGCCGCGCCAAGGTTGCCCTCCCTGACCCGGTCGCGCAGCGTGCGTTCCAGGGCTGGGTTACGGGCGATTGGGCGGGGATCATTATCCTCTGGGGCCAGCGAGGCCTCCGGCGGCAGAGGGTCGGCCTGATGCGGTGGCGCGGGCAAGGCGGCGCCGCGCGGCAGCAGCGCGCCAAGCAGTTGATAGACCCGCCGCGCATCCGGGTGGTCGGCGTATTGCCCGAGCCAGGCTTGGACCTCGCCTGTGGGCGGGGCGGCAGCCGGGCGCAGCCAGCGATCGGCCAGCACATGGCCATGCAGGCGGCGATCCTCGACCTGCGCGGCCTCACGGCCAGCGGCCTCGGCATCGCCGCGGGCCTGGAGGTCGAAGACCCGGCGCAGCCGGGCGGCATCGGCTGGGCCGAGCACTGGGGGCAAGCCCGCCAGGCCGGCTGGTGCCGGTCGGGGCATGCTCAGGGCAATCTGGTCAGTGACCCTTTGCGCGCTGGCCTGGAGGGGGATCCAGCCAAACAGCGCCACACCCCACAGGACCCCGCGGTGCAGGGGGCGAGGGGTGTCGCGGGCCATGGGGGAATCGACGCACATGGCCATGTTTCATTAATAGCGCGCCGGCTTTTAAGCAAGAGATAATCGGACGGCGCTGTCATAAACGCCCGTTATCAACGAAATATCAATGGGTTAGAGGACAAAGATAGTTTAAGAGAAGGTAAATGCAGCTTGCTATCCGTCGGCAATCTTGCGTTGCAACGTGAGAAGGTCATGCCAAGCTTCGCGCTTGGCCGCCGGATTCCGCAAGAGATAGGCAGGATGCAGCGTCGCTAGGGTAGCTATCGATGAGGTATTCTCTATTGTTACTTGATGATAACGACCGCGCAGCCGTGTGATGCCCTCCCGCGCGCTGAGTAGCGCCTTGGCCGAGGTGCCGCCCAACAGCACCAGCAGCCGTGGCCGAACCAGTGCGATGTGCCGGCGGATGAAGGGCAGGAACAGCGCGATCTCGGCATCAGTCGGCGTCCGGTTCCCGGGCGGGCGAAAGGGCAGGATGTTGGTTATGTAAAAATTTTCCCCACGATTGAGGCCGATCGTCGCCAGCATGCGGTCAAGCAATTGACCGGAAGCGCCGACGAAGGGCTTGCCCTGCCGGTCCTCATCCGCGCCCGGTGCCTCCCCAATAAACATCAGGCCGCTCGCCGCCACGCCATCGGCAAAGACAAGCTGCGTCGCCGTCTCCCGCATCAGGCTGCCATCGAACCCGGCCATGGCCGCGCGCAGTGAATCGAGGCTCGTCGCAGCGGCGGCCAGTGCTTCGGCGCGGGCTTGGGCGGGCGGCACCGGGCGGATAAGCGGTACCGGCGCGGTAGCGACTGGCGGCGCGGCGACCGCTGCGCCCATGTTCAGGGCAGGCGCGGTGCGGGCGGTGGATACCGCCGGGATGGCGGCCGATCGGGCCGCTGCCGAGACCCGCCGGTCCAGCGGTGCTTCGATCAGTGCCTCGTCCACACCCCAGTCGAGTTGCAGGCGGAGCGCGGCGAGCAGCACCGCCGGCCCGACCTTCTCTTCCACCTCGTCGACCATATCCCCCCCCCGGCGCCGGGTTCCGTGCCTGCCGTGCGTAGGCTAGACCCAGGTGGCAAGTCGAGCCTCGGCCAACGCCGGGGGAAGAGCAAGGAGCCGGGCATGGCCGAGGACGTGGCGCGCGAGGCGATGGAGTTCGACGTGTTGATCGTCGGGGGTGGCCCGGCCGGGCTCGCCGCGGCGATCCGCCTCAAGCAATGCGCGCCGGAGGCGAGCATCTGCCTGGTCGAGAAGGGCAGCGAGATCGGCGCCCATATCCTCTCCGGCGCGGTGCTGGAGCCGCGCGCGCTCGATGAGCTGATTCCGGATTGGCGCGACGACCCGCCGGCCCTGGCGACGCCGGCGGCCGAGGACGCCTTCATGTTCCTGACGGCGACCAAGGCCTACAAGCTGCCGACCCCGCCACAGATGCACAATCACGGCAACTACATCGTCTCGCTCGGCAATGTCTGCCGCTGGCTCGGCGCCAAGGCCGAGGCGCTGGGCGTCGAGATCTACCCCGGCTTCGCCGCCTCTGAGACGCTGATCGAGGACGGCCAGGTGAAGGGCGTCGTCGCCGGCGTGATGGGCATTGAGAAATCTGGCGAGAAGGGTCCGAATTTCCAGCCGGGCATGGAGTTGCGGGCGACCTACACAGTCTTCGCCGAGGGCTGCCGCGGTTCGCTGACCAAGCAGCTGATGACCCGCTACAATCTACGCGAGGGCGCGGCCCCGCAGACCTATGCCATCGGCATGAAGGAGCTGTGGGAGATCCCCAAGGCCAACCACACGCCGGGGCTGATCTGGCACAGTACCGGCTGGCCCATGCAGAGCGACACCTATGGCGGCTCCTGGCTTTATATGTTTGGGGAGAACCTCGTCTCCATCGGCTTTGTCATCGGGCTCGACTATCCGAACCCCTGGCTGGCGCCTTTCGACGAATTCCAGCGTTTCAAGACCCATCCCGCCGTGCGCAAGATGCTGGAGGGCGGCAAGCGCGTTGCCTATGGTGCGCGGGCGCTGAACGAGGGCGGCTTCCAGGCCATCCCCAAGCTGGTCTTCCCCGGCGGCATGCTGGTGGGCGATACCGCCGGCTTCCTCAACGTGCCGAAGATCAAGGGCACGCATACCTCGATGAAATCCGGCATGGTCGCCGCTGAGGCGATCGCCAAGGCCCTGGCCGGCGAGGCTCGCCCGCCGGTGCTGGACAGCTACCCCGCCGCGCTGCGCGAAAGCTGGGTCTGGAGCGAGCTGCAATCGGTCCGCAACATCCGTCCGGCCTTTGCCAAATTCGGCCTCTGGGGTGGCCTCGTGAACGCCGCGCTGGATACCTACGTGTTCCGCGGCAAGGCGCCCTGGACCATGACCCATCACGAGGACTACGCCAGCCTGCGCAAGGCGGCCGATGCGCCGCGCATCGAATATCCGAAGCCCGACGGCGTTGTCAGCTTTGACAAACTTTCCTCGGTCTTCCTTGCCAATACCAATCACGAGGAAGATCAACCCGCACACCTCAAGCTGCGCGATGCCAAGGAATGGGGGCCGGTGAACTGGGAGGAGTACCACAGTCCCGAAAGCCGCTACTGCCCGGCCGGCGTGTATGAGGCGGTCGGCGCCGAGGCCGGCAATGGCGAGGGGCCGATGCGCCTCGTCATCAACGCGCAGAACTGCGTCCACTGCAAGACCTGCGACATCAAGGACCCCGGCCAGAACATCGACTGGTGCACCCCGGAGGGCGGCGGCGGGCCGAACTACATCGGCGGGATGTAACCTGCCACCCGACCGCTTTTGCGAGTTTGGGCGGCGGCGGGCCGAACGACATCGGCGGGATGTAACCTGCCGCCCGACCGTTTTTGCAAGTTTGGGCGGCGGCGGGCCGAACGACATCGGCGGGATGTAGCGCCCGGGCGCTATTCCATTCGCAGCCGGGCGTCGCGGATCACCTGGCCCCAGGTGGCGAGTTCCGCCGCGATCAGCGCGGCGAAGGGCGTGGGGCCCAGCAGATAGGGCGAAGCACCGCCGCGGCGGATACGCTCGGCGGTATCCGGTGCGCCGGCGATGCGCAGGATGGCATCGCTGAGGCGCTGGCGCGTGGCCGGCAGCAGCCCAGCCGGGCCGACGAAGCCGAACCAGACATAGACGACCGTATCGGCGATGCCCGCCTCGGCGAAGGTCGGCACCTCCGGCAGCGCCGGATCACGCTCGCTGCCGGTCACGGCCAGCGGGCGCAGCCGGCCATCCTGGATATGCGGTAGCGCGTTCGGCAGGTTGTCGATGGAAAAGCTGAGGCGCCCTGCCAACAGATCGGCGACCGCGGGCGCGCTGCCCTTGTAAGGCACATGGGTGATGTCGGTGCCGCTGCGCGCCTTGAACAATTCGGCTGCCAGATGCGGGGAGGAGCCGGCGCCAGAGGAGGCGAAGGTGAGTTGCCCCGGTGCGGCCTTGGCCGCCGCCACCACATCGGCCGGGCTGCGGAAGGGGCTGGCGGCGGGCACCACCATCACGTTCATCACCCGCGCCACGGTCGCCAGCGGGGCCAGATCCTTCTGCGGGTCGTAGCCGGTATTGGCGAAAAGAAAGGGGTTCATCGCGAGGTTGGCGGTATTGGCGATGACGATGGTGCCGCCATCCGGCGCTGCCTGCGCGGTGGCGGCCAGCGCGAGCGAGCCGGAGGCGCCAGGCCGGTTCTCAACCACACCAAGCTGGCCCAGCACCTCCTGGAAGCGTTCGGCGATCAGCCGGGCGAGGATGTCGTTGATGGCGCCGGGGGTATAGGGCACCAAGACGCGGATCGGCCGTTCCGTTGCCGCCGTCAGCGCCCCGGCGCGGGTTGAGGCGGCGCCCCATGGCAGGCTGGCGGCCAGCAGTGCGCGGCGTCTCGGCATGTTTGTGCCCTCCCGGTGTCAGGCCAAAGTTAGCTCTGCCGGAGCCGCGCGCGCAGTTCGAACTTCTGGATCTTGCCGGTGCTGGTCTTGGGCAGCGGCCCGAAGGTGACGCGCTTGGGCAGCTTGAAGCGGGCGAGGCGCGTGCGGCACCACTCCAGCACCTCCGCCTCGGTCACCGGCGCGCCGCCCGGCACTGGCGTGACGAAGGCGTGCGGCACTTCGCCCCATTTCTCATCCGGCGCCGCCACCACCGCCGCTTCCATGATGGCAGGATGGGCGTAGAGCACCTCCTCCACCTCGAGGGTCGAAATGTTCTCCCCGCCGCTGATGACGATGTCCTTGGCCCGGTCCTTGACCTCGATATAGCCATCGGGGTGCAGCACGCCGAGATCACCGGTGTGGAACCAGCCGCCGGCGAAGGCCGCTGCATTGGCGGTGGCGTTGTGCAGATAGCCCTTCATGACGGTATTGCCCCGCAGCATCACCTCGCCCAGCGTTGTGCCATCGGCCGGCACCGGGGTGAGGCTGGCCGGATCGAGGACTGTCGCCTCCTCCAGCATCGGGTGGTTCACGCCCTGGCGGGCCATGAAAGCGGCTTTTTCCGGCAGCGCCATTGCCGCAAGCTCCGGCTGCCAGAGGCAGATGGTGGCGGGGCCGTAGCATTCGGTCAGGCCGTACAGATGCGTGACGGCGAAGCCCATCTCCTCCATCGCCGCGATCACCGGCGAAGGCGGCGCGGCGCCGCCGGTAGCGATCGCGACCGGCCGCCCGGGGCGGCGCTTCACCGCCTCCGGCGCGTGGATCAGCATGGTGAGCACGACCGGCGCGGCGCACATGTGCGTGACGCCGTGTTCGGCGATGGCCGGGAAAATCAGCGCCGGGTCGACGCGGCGCAGGCAGACATGGGTGCCGCCCTGCAGCGTGACCGCCCAGGTATAGGTCCAGCCATTGCAGTGGAACATGGGCAGCGTCCAGAGATAGACGCTCTGCGGTGTCAGCCCGAAGGCCAGTGCATTGCCGCAGGCGTTCAGATAGGCGCCGCGATGATGGGTGACGACGCCCTTCGGATCGCCGGTGGTGCCGGAGGTATAAGAGAGCGCAATCGCCTCCCACTCATCCTCCGGGGTGCGGATCGGCTGGGCGGGATCGCCGCCGGCCAGGAAGGCCTCGTAGTCCCGCGCTCCGATCGCCGCGGCGGCGGGGCCTTCGGGATCGGCGATGTCGATCAAGACCGGCGGGGTATCCAGCCCGGCAAGCGCCGTGACGGCGACGCCGGCGAATTCGCTATCCACCAGCAGCAGCCGGGCGCCGCTATGGCGGAGGATGAAGCCGATCGCCGCCGCATCGAGGCGGATATTGATGGTCAGCAATATGGCGCCCGACATCGGTACGCCGTAATGCGCCTCCAACATCTCCGGGATATTGGGGGCGAGGATCGCCACCACCTCGCCGGGCGCGATGCCGGCCTGGCGCAGCGCCGAGGCGAGCCGGCGGGACCGCGCGGCCATCTCCGCATAGGTGAAGCGCCGCGCGCCATGGATCACGGCGGTGCGCCCGGGATAGATCCGCGCTGCCCGCAGCAGGAACGAGATCGGCGAGAGCGGCACATGATTGGCTGCCAGTTTCGGCAGGGTATTGAAATCCTCCATCAGCCCAGCGCCCTGGGGTTGGAGACGGCGCAGCGCAGCCGGGTCAGCGCCAGCAGTGCGGCCGCGACCTCGGCATGGCCGGGGCTGCCGGGATCGTGCTGCCCCGCACGGATTTCCGCCGCCAGGCGCGGCAGCAGCGCCGCGGGCGCTCCGGCCCCGAGTGCTTCGGTGAGCGCGGCAGCGGCCGGGGCGGTCGCGGCGGTGGCTTCCCGCCGGGCGATCGCCATGGCGCTTGCGACCATGCGGGCGGCGAAGCGATGGCTTTCCGGCAGCGCCGGCAGCAGCTGATTCAGCACCACGTCCCGCGCCGTTGCCAGCAGGTTGTCGGCATCCGGCCGTTCCAGCATCACGCGACCCCCGTCATGCGCAGGATATCCAGCTCCAGCTCCGGCACGATATGGCTGGTGAGCGCGAGTTCGAGCGAGGTATCGCCAGCGAGGTGCCGGCCGCCCTGATCGGCCGCGACCGTCGCCCAGCGGATGGTCGCCGCCAGTTCCCACCAGCGGACCCGCGCCTCCTCCACCACATGGCCGCTGGCGGCTGCATAGGCGGCGGTGAACTCCGCTCGGCTGCCGATGCCGCCGGCTTCCGCGGCCAGCGCGCCGAACCGCCAGCACGGCGCGCAGAACCAGCCGAGATCGGCGTGGCGGTCGCCCCAGGCGGCGAATTCCCAATCCAGTACGGCGGTGATGCGGCCGTCCGCCACCATGTAATTGCCGGTGCGGAAGTCGTTATGGTTCAGCACATTGCCGGCCGGCGGCGGGGCCGTGCGTTCCAGATGCCGCAGCCCCCATTCGACGACCGGGCGCGGCGTGCCGGCCGCATCCAGCACGCCGCGCTGTGCCGCGACGAAAGCGGCATGCGGATCGGCCGGCGGGGCGCCGAGGAAATCGAGATCCGGGCGCGGGGGGGTGATGCTGTGGATGCGCGCCATCTCGGTCGCGCATTGCGCCGCCAGCCCCGCCGTCGCGCCGCGCACCAGCCGGTGGCCCTGGGCGATGCCGGCGACACGGCGCATGACGAAGAAGGGCGCGCCCGTCACCTCCCGGCCCGGGCAGCAGAAGAGCGGCTCTGGCACCGTGACGCCGGCGGCGCGGGCCGCGCGCAGCAGGGCGTATTCCGCCGTGCGCGGCAGCGAGACGGAAAGCGCCGCCGCATTGTCGGTCCGCAGCACCCAGGCGTCCCGCTGCCCGCCGCGCAGCACGTCGAGCGCCCAGTTCTGCTGCACCGCACCGCCCGAAAGCAGCGCCATCTCCTGCACCAGGACCGGCGCGCCCGCGGCCTCGCTCAGCCAGGCGGCCAGCCGGGTGCGGGCCGCTTCATCCACGCGTTGCGCCCCAGCCGAAGAACTCCTTGCCCTGGCGGCGGAGGAAGTTGGTCAGCACCATCCGGTGTACCTCCGAGGCGCCATCGACGAGGCGCGCCTGCCGCGCGTAGCGGTACATCCACTCGACCGGCGTATCCTTCGAATAGCCGCGCGCACCGAGCAGCTGCAGCGAGGTATCGACCGCCTTGTGCAAGGCATCCGCGACCACGACCTTGGCCATGGAGATCTCCTTGCGCGCCAGGCTGCCCTGGTCGAGCAGCCAGGCCGCGCGCATCGTCAGCAGCCGGCCGATATCCAGCTCCATCGCCGCCTGGCCGATCATCTGCTGCACGCTCTCCTTCTCGATCAGCGTGGAGCCGAAGGCCTTGCGGACCTCGACCCGGGCCATTGCGATCTCCAGCGCCCGGCGGCCGAGGCCGGTCCAGCGCATGCAATGCGTCAGCCGCGCCGGGCCAAGGCGGATCTGCGTCGCCCGCAGCCCGTCGCCGACCTGCATCAGCACGTTTTCGTCGGCCACTTCCAGCCCATCGAATTCCAGCTCGCAATGCCCGCCATGCTCTTCTGGTCCCATGATCGGGATGCGGCGGAGGATCTTCCAGCCGGGCTGGTCGGCGTGGAAGAGGAAGGCGGTGAGGCCGGTGCGGTCGTCATCGCTGGTCCGCGCCATCAGGATGAAGTGCTTCGCCTCTGCCGCACCGGTGATGTAGTGCTTGCGGCCAGTGATCACCCAGCGGTCATTGCCGCGCCGTTCGGCCTTCGTGTAGGTCATGGAGGGATCGCTGCCGCAGCCATCGGGCTCGGTCATCACGAAGCTGGACTGCACCTTGCCGTCGATGATCGGCTGCAGCCAGCGTTCCTTCTGCGCTTCCGTCCCGACCATGTTCAGCAGACGCATGTTGCCGTCATCCGGCGCCGCGCCGTGGAAGACGACCGGGCCGAAGATGGAACGGTTCATCTCCTCATAGCAGGCGGCAATGCCGACCATATTCATGCCCTGGCCGCCGCGCGCCTTCGGCATGTTCAGTGCCCAGAGGCCCTCAGCCTTGGCTTCCGCGCGCAGTTTTTCCAGCAGTGGGCGGGTGATGTTCTCGTGCTCGTCATAGCTCGCCGCATCGGCTTCCAGTGGGATGATCCGCGTCTCGACGAAGTCGCGGACGCGCTGGCGGATGGCGTCGGTCTCGGGGGGCAGGCTGAAGTCCATGGGGATGCGTCCTAAAGCGGGTTCACGGAATGGCCGCCATCGACGACCAGCGTTGCGCCGGTCATGTGGGCGCCGGCGGATGAGGCGAGCAGCAGCAAGGGACCAGTCAGGTCCTCCGGCTGCCCCAGCCGGCGCTGCGGCACCCGCCGCACCACGGCCTTCCCTGCCTCGGAGGCGAAGAACTCCCGGTTGATCGTGGTCTCGACATAGCCGGGGCAAAGGGCGTTCACGCGGATCGAATGCCGCGCCAACTCGACCGCCAACTGCTTCGTCAACTGCACGAGGCCGGCCTTGGAGGTGGTGTAGCCGGCGACGCCCTGGAGGATACGAAGGCCGCCGATCGAGGCGATATTGACGATCGCCCCCCCGCGCTCGGCAGCGACCAGGCGGCGCGCGCTCTCGGTCGCGACCAGAAAGCAGCCTCGCAGGTTCACCGCCAGCACGCTGTCCCAATCCGCCTCGGTCTGCTGCAGGACCGGCCGGCTCACAGCGATGCCGGCATTGTTCACGATGATGTCGCAGGGGGCACCGAAGGCGGCCTCGGCGGCATCGAAGCCGGCGCTCACCGCATCGGCGTCCGTCACGTCAAGGCGAACCGCCCGGGCACCCGGGCCGAGGTTTTCGGCCAGGGCCGCGACGGCCTCCGGCCGGCGGGCGGCCAGCACCACCCGGGCGCCGGCGGTGTGCAGCACGCGGGCGAAATGCGTCCCCAGCGCGCCGGACGCACCGGTGACCAGGGCGACAGAGCCGCTGAGGCTGAACAGATCGGTCGGGCTCTGCATGCGGTCCCCCCCAAGGCTTATCGCGGCGGATGTGCCATTGCCCCGGGGCAGCGGCAAGCCGGCCTCGTCGGCCCCGTCGATCCGTGCCAGCCTGCCCGCCTTAGGCCGGAGCCGCCAATGACGCCGATCACCCTGCAGGAACCCTTCCGGGCCGTCTTCTACGCACCCTTCTATGCCGCGCTCGCCCGCGGCGATTACGCGGCGGAGGGCGTCGATGTGACGCTGCGAGCTGGCGCGGTGCCGGCCAATGCCAAGGATGCGGTGCTCGCCGGGGTTGCCGATGTCGCCTGGGGCGGGCCGATGCGCATCCTGCTGGCGCATGAGGCCGATCCGGCGAGCCTATTGCGGAATTTCGGTGCGGTGGTGATGGGCGATCCGTTCTTCCTGGTGGGGAAGGCGCCGCGCCCGGATTTCCGCCTGACCGACCTTGCCACGCTGACCCTCGGCACGGTGGCGGAAGTGCCGACGCCCTGGTGGACGTTGCAACACGATATTCGCCTGGCGGGGCTGGACCCCGACAGCATCCGCCGGGTCATCGACCAGCCCATGCCGGCCAATCTGGCGGCGGTGCTGGAGGGGCGGCTCGACGTCGCCCAGCTGTTCGAACCCTTCGTCAGCATGGCCGAGGAAAGCGGCGCCCATATCTGGCACACGGCCGCCAGCCGGGGGCCGACTGCCTATACCACCTTCACCACGACGACCGATCTGCTGCGGCAGAAGCGCGAGCCCTTCAAGGCCATGCTGCGCGGGATGGCTCGCACGCTAGCCTGGGTCGCGGCCAATCCGCCGCCGGTGCTGGCCGACTGCGTCGCGCCCTTCTTCCCGGACCTGCCGCGGGATCGCCTGATCCGTAGCCTGGCCCGCTACCGGGCGAACGGTCTTTGGACCGCCAATCCCTGGTACCCGGAGCAGGCCTTCACCCGGCTGGAGACCGCGATGTTCACGGCCGGCGCCATCACCCGCAAGCCGGGCTTTGAGGGCACCGCCGATAACGCCATCGTGGCGGAGGCGCTCGCCGGGCGGTGATGAGCGCGCTCAGCTCACGCCGGCGCTGAGTACCTCCGCCTCGATTGCCGCCAGCAGTCGCGCCGGCCAATGTGGCGGCAAGTCCTCTCCGATCAGCACCATCCGGCTGCGGCGGTCCTCGCTCGGCCAATGCTCGAACCATTCCAGGGGGTGGATCAGGTGCTGCACGGCATGCAGCGCGACCGGCCGGCCCGGGGATTCCCGCAACTCGACCAGCCCTTTCAGGCGCAGCAGCCGCGGCCCGGCATGCTCGGCCAACGCCTGCATCCAGAGCGTGAGGGCGAGCGCGGGCAGCGGTGCCTCGCGCAGGATGATGCTGCTGGCGACACCGGGCGTATGCCGGACGCCACCCCAGACGCTGGGATCGATGCCGCGCTCCGCCGGGGCGAACAGCCAGCCGGGGTCGATGGCGCCGAAGCTTGCCGCGAGCACCGGCGCCGCCGGGTTTAGCGCGGCGATCGCGGCCCGCAGCGGGGCATCGGCCGGCGTGAGGTCGGTCTTGGTCAGCACCACCCGGTCGGCCAGCATCACCTGCCGCTGCGCCTCCGGGTGGCGGGCGAGCGTCGCCGCGCCGCCCGGCGCCTCCACCAGGGTCGCCACCGCCTGCAGCCGATGGGTCTCGGCGATCCCCGGATCGCCGATCAGCGCCTGCAGGATCGGCGCCGGATCGGCGAGGCCGGAGGTCTCAAACAGCACCCGCTGATAGGCAGGTACCTCGCCCGCCGCGCGCCGCCGCGCCAGATCATGCAGGGTGGCGCCGAGATCGCTCCGGACCACACAACAGACGCAGCCGGTGGTGGCGGAGACGAAGGTCTCCTCGCTCACCGCCAGCAGGTCGTGATCGAGCGGCACCTCGCCATATTCGTTGATGATGACGGCGCTGTCGGCCCAGGCGGGGTCGCGCAGCACACGGCGCAGCAACGTGGTCTTGCCGGTACCAAGGAAGCCTGTGAGGACGGCGAGCGGGATCATGCCGGTCCGGGCGCGACCTTGGCGCGGGAGAAGACGCCCTCGCCGGCGCCGAGCGCATTGCGCAGCGCCCGCAGCAGGCCGCTGACCGAGGTGCAGGGCCGCCGCTGCCCCGGCCGTTCCAGCCACCAGCGGGTCGGCAGGTCCTCCGTGCCGGCGGCGCGCAGCACAATGGGGGTGCCGTCGGGGGTGAGGAGGCGCACCGCGCCCTCCGCCACCGTCGGCCGCCCCGGCACTGCCCAGACCGCCATGGTATCGGCGATCAGGTCGCGCAGTTCAGGTGGGGTCAGAGGGCGACCCCAGAGCGAATCTCGTCGTCGATTTTCCGGCTGATCCAGGCGCCGCCATCGGGCGAGCCCAGCCACTTGTCGCCTTCGACCACGATCTTGCCGCGCAGGATCGTCATGGCCGGCCAAGCATCCACCTGCCGGCCTTCCCAGGGGCTGTAATCGGCCTCGTGCATCGAAGCGGCGCGGACGGTGCGCTTCAGCGCGGGGTCCAGGATGCAGATATCGGCATCCGCGCCCGGGGCGATGGCGCCCTTCTGCGGATACATGCCCATCACCTTTGCCGCGTTGGTGGAGACGCGGTCGACGAATTGCCGCAGCGTGAAGCCGCGCTTGCCGACCATTTCGGAATACATCAGCGCGACCCGCGGCTCGACACCGGAATTACCGCCGGTCGTGTCGTCGATCCGGTTGCCCTGGGTCTTGATGGTCAGCGAGCAGCAGAGTTCATCGGTCGCAACGCAGGCGATGGTGCCGTCCATGGCGCCGCGCCACAGCTCGTCCTGGTCGGCCTGCGACTTCAGCGAGGGGTAAGTGTGATACATCTGCCCGTTGGGCCGCTTATAGTCGTCCTGCGTGTAGAGCATGTACTGGTGTAGGCTCTCGCCATAGACCGGCTGGTTGCGGCCACGCGCCTCGCGCATCGCACGCACGCCGTCGCCGGCCGAGGTGTGCAGCATGTAAAGCGCCGTGCCAGGCACCTTTTCCGCCAGCCGGATGACGCGGCGGAAGGAGATGTCCTCGGACAGGGTATTGTGCACCTCGGCCAGATTCTCGAAGCCAACGCGGCCTTCGCGGAACAGCTTGGCGTACATATGCATAACGATGTCGTTGTCCTCGGCGTGGATGACGCCGAGCCCGCCCTGCTTCGCCAGCACCTGGAAGACTTCCCAGATATCGCCGAAATCGACCATCCGGCCCTTCCGGGACGGGGTGATGTCGGTGGTGAAGATCTTCACGCTGGGATGGCCGGCCTGGATGGCCTCGGCCAGTTGGCCCGGCGTGGCCGGCGGCAGGTCGCCTTCGACCATGATGTGGAAGGCGTAGTCGCAGGGGCTGCCATCGCCCTTCCAGGCGGCCATGCGGGCCTCGATCGCCGCCTGCACCGTCTCCTCCACGGTCACGCGGACGAAGTCGATAATGGTGGTGGTGCCGCCGAACAGGGCAGCCTTGCCGACCACGCTGGCGCCCTGGGTGAAGCTGGAGGGCGCATTGGGCACCACGATCGGCCAGAGGCAATGGGTGTGTGGGTCGATCCCGCCCGGCATCACGATCTTGCCGGTGGCGTCCACATGTCGGGCGCCCGCGGGGATCGGGAAGCCGCCGCGCGCGGCGACCGCGAGCACCTTGCCGCCCCCGACCGCCACATCGGCTGGGCCGATGGCATGCGGGGTCACGACGCAATCGCCGGAGATGACGAGATCAATCATGGAGGCGCTCCTGCGGCTTCGAATTCCATGGTCGCCCATGGCTTGCCGCAGCGCAACCCGCGTCGGATGATGTGGCACGGAGGCCACCATGGCAAAGACGTTGTTCGACAAGATCTGGGAGAGCCACGTCGTCGCCGATCTCGGCGAGGGCTGGGCGCTGCTACATATCGACCGGGTGCTGCTGCATGATCTGTCCGGCGCCCGGGCACTGACAGAGATCACCGACCGGGGCTATCGGCTGGCTAGGCCGGACCTTGTCTTTGCGACGCCCGATCACGCCGTCTCCACCCTGCCGGGGCGGACCAGCGAGACCTTCGCGGGCGGCGCGCGCACGCTGGCCAATCTGCGGATCAAGGCGAGGGAGACAGGCATCCGGCTGTATGATCTCGGCCAGCCCGGCAATGGTATCGTGCATGTGATGGCGCCTGAGCTCGGCATCGTGCTGCCGGGGCTGACGCTGGTCTGCGGCGATAGCCATACCTGCACCAATGGCGGCGTCGGCGCGCTGGCCTTCGGCATCGGCGCCAGCGAGCTGTCCCACGTGCTGGCCACCCAGACCCTGATGCAGCGCCGTCCCCGCAATATGCGCATCCGCTTCGAGGGGACGCTGCGGCCGGGGGTGACCGCCAAGGACATGATCCTGGCCGCCATCGGCCGGTATGGGACGGCGGCAGGCACCGGCTACGCGGTGGAGTATGCCGGCAGCGCGGTGCGTGCCCTGCCGTTGGAAGCGCGGCTGACGCTCTGCAACCTCTCGATCGAGATGGGCGCGAAGATGGGCATGGTGGCGCCGGACGATGTCACCTTCCAGTACCTCGCGGGCCGGGAATTCGCCCCGCGTGGCGCCGACTGGGCGGCGGCGCTGGCGCATTGGCAGGCGCTGCCGAGCGACCGGGAGGCGCATTTCGACCAGGACCACCGGCTCGAGGCCGGCGAGATCGCGCCGCAGATCACCTGGGGCACCAGCCCCGAACAGGTGATCGCGGTGGATGCCGCCGTGCCGCAGCCGCGCAGTGCGAATGACCTCGCCGCGCTGGAGTATATGGGGCTCGAAGCCGGCCGGCCGATCGCCGGGACGAAGGTGGATTGGGTCTTCATCGGCTCCTGCACCAATTCCCGCCTGTCGGATCTGGAAGCGGCGGCGGCGATGCTGGGTGAGCGCCGGGTCGCGCCGGGGGTCACCGCCTGGATCGTGCCGGGCAGCGAGACCATCAAGCGGGAGGCAGAGGCCGCCGGGCTGCACCGGCGGTTCCTGGCCGCCGGCTTCGAATGGCGGGAGCCGGGCTGTGCGCTCTGCGTTGCCGCCAATGGTGAGGCTGTACCGAGCGGGGCGCGCTGCGTGTCCACCAGCAATCGCAACTTCGTGGGGCGCCAGGGCACCGGCGCCCGGACCCATCTGGCCAGCCCGGCCATGGCCGCCGCGGCGGCGCTAGCGGGCGTCATTACAGATGTGCGGGAGTTCGGCTGATGGAGAAGTTCACCACCCTGACCGGCCTTGGCGCGCCGCTGCTCTGGTCGAATGTCGATACCGACATGATCATCCCGATCCAGCGGTTGGTCGGCAGCGGGCGGACCGGGCTTGGCCAGTACGGCTTCGAGCGGTTCCGCGGCAAGGCGGATTTCCCGCTGGACCGGGCACAGTTCAAGGCGGCGCCGATCATCCTGGCGGGGGAGAATTTCGGCTGCGGCTCCTCGCGCGAAGGCGCGGTCTGGACCCTGATGGATATGGGCGTGCGTTGCGTGATCGCGCCGTCCTTCGGCGACATCTTCCACAATAACTGCTTCCAGAACGGCCTGCTGCCGGTGCGCCTGCCGATCGAGATCATCCGCCGCATGGCCGAGGCGATGGAGGAAAGCCCCGGCAATGCGCGTATCACCGTGGACCTCGCGGCGAAGCAGGTGATCACCCCCTGGGGGGAGGCGGTGCCCTTCGCCGTCGATGCCCGCAAGCGCGAGGCACTGCTGAGTGGGCTGGATGAAGTCGCGCAGACCTTGCAGCTGGCCGAGGCAATCGCCGCCTGGCAGGCCCGGGACCGCGCCGCGCGGCCCTGGGCCTGGGCGCCGGTCAGCCGATAGGCCGACCGAGCTTCGCTTCGTAGCGGCGCTTGAACGCCGGAATCACATCGGGGTTGATGATGCGCGGCGGCATCCGGCCATGCGCCGCATCGATGAAGGCCAGCGCCGCGATGCGGGCGATGTTCGACCGGCTTTCATGCGTGACGCCCGCCGTATGCTGGGTGAGGATGACGTTGTTCAGCGCCAGCAGCGGGTGATCGATCGGCGGCGGTTCCTGTTCCCACACGTCAAGCCCGGCGCCGCCCAGATGGCCGCTGACCAGGGCATCGTGCACGGCGTGCTCGACATGGATATTGCCGCGGGCGGTGGTCACGAAGATCGCCCCCTTGCGCATGGCGGCGAGGCTCTGGGCATTGATCAGGTCGCGGCTTTCGCCCGAAAGCGGCAGGTGCAGGCTGACGACATCGGACAAGGCGAGCAGTTCCGGCATCTCCACCTTGCGCGCGCCGCGGGCGGTAATGGTCGCGGCGTCCAGATAGGGGTCGCAGGCCAGGATGGTGCAGCCGAAGGCAAGGCGGCAGATCTCCGCCACCCGCGTGCCGACATTGCCGATGCCGACCAGGCCCACGGTCCGCCCGCGTAACTCCCGCCCCATCAGCGCGACGCGGTCCTTGCCGCGGCCGGCGCGCATCGCCGCAGTCGCTTCCGGCATCCGCTTCAGCAGGGCGAGCATCATGCCAACCGCGTGTTCCGCCACGCCTTCGGCATTGCCGCCCGCCTGGTTCACCAGCAGTACGCCGGCATCCGTGCAGGCATTGGGATCACATGGGTCGTAGCCGGCGCCGGTGGAGCCCACCATCAGCAGCCCCGGCAGCTGGGCCAGCAGCCCGGCCTGGACGTGGAAGGGCTTCGGCAGCTCGTCGCGGGAGGCCATGCAGTAATAGCCATCCACCGTCTGCAACGCGGCGATCACCGCCGCCTCCGGCTGGTCGAGGGGGATGCGTACCACCTCCAGCGCTGGCTCCTGCGCGGCGGTGTCGAGGAAGGATTGGTGCGGGACGTGGGATAGATAGCCGACGCGGAAGCGGGACACGGTGGATTTCCTGGTTGGACGTTTCCCCCCAAGACTACCCCGCTCGCCGGGCGCCGCAACCTCGGCCCCGGCATAAGAGCCTCTCGCCTGCGGCGCCAGGCATGGGCAGGATGAGCCCGGTGGCGCGAGGAGGCCGAGAGAATGCCCTTCCAGCTTGAAGAAGCGACGATGGCCGAACTGCACGCGGCGATCCGCGCCGGTGGAGGTCACGCTGGTCCAGGTGGTCCGGCACTACATCGCCCGCGCCTTCAGCGGCCGGGTCTTCCCGCTGCTGGCCGCCGATGACGTGCCAGTGGCGCCGGCGACCGGCACAGTCCGCGCCGAGCGGGGGCGGGAAGACGTGCTGCTGGAGGCCGCCTCGGCCTATGAGGCGGCGTCCCGCCGCCCGCCTTCCGTCCGATCCCTCTATGCGGGAATAGCCACCGCGCCCTGCATGAGCCGGCGCTGGGTCCGGAAGACCACAGCGCTGTCGGCCTGCCAGCCGTGATTATCCCGCCGCACCTCGGCACCGACGCTCAGCGTGCCCGAGGGATGTGCCACCCGGGTCTCCTCTGGCCGCACGCCGCGCGTGGCCAGCGCGTGGGGGATGCTGCCCTCGATCCTACAAGCGACGGCGAGGCCCATGGCGCCGGTCATCGGCACCGCACGATGCGCGCGCTCCATCGACAGCATGCGGATGGTCACGTCATGGCCGGCGGGGTCCAGCACCTGCCCATCCAGCGTCGTCGCGGCGGTGGGGCCGGCCACCAACGCGACGCGCGGACTGGCGAGGCCGACGGCCTCCGGTGTCGCGCCGAGCCCCATCATCACCCCGCCGAGGCGGCGGATGACATCGAGCAGCGCCATCAGATCGCCACGCGCCTCAATCGCTTCCGGGCTCTCCGCGCCGGTCAGGCCGACATCGGCCGCGGCGATGAAGACGGCCGGGTTGGCCGCATCGACAAGGCTTGCGCGCAGGCGGCCCAGGCCGGGCACCTCCAGCACATCCACGGCATGGCCGGTGGGCAGCAGCGCGCTGCATTGCGAGCCACCGGGTGCGAGGAAATCCAGCCTAATCCGGGCCCCAGTGCCGGCAACGCCGGCGATCGCGCAATCGCCCTGCACCGCCGCGCGGCCGCCACGCACGGAAAAGCGGGCATGGATCAGCTTCTTCGTGTTCACCTGATGGATCCGGACCAGTGCTTCCCCATCCGCCGCGGCGACCAGCCCCTCATCGACCGCGAAGGGGCCGACGGCTGAGGAGAGGTTGCCGCAATTGCCCTTCCAATCCACCACCGGCTTGTCCACGGACACCTGGGCGAAGGTGTAGTCTACATCGGCGTCCGGGCGCGTCGGTGGGCCGATGATCACGCCCTTGGAGAGCGAGGAGATGCCGCCGCCCATGCCGTCGAGCTGGCGGCCATAGGGGTCGGGGCTGCCGAGCACGCCAAGCAGGATCGGGTCGATCTCTGCTCGCGCCGTCGGCAGGTCACGGGCATGGAAGAAGACCCCCTTGGAGGAGCCACCGCGGATGAAGGCGGCGGGGATGAAGCGCTGCGTCACGCCGCCAGCGCTCGCCAGATGCGCTCGGGCGTCACCGGCATGTCGATATGGCCGATACCGAGCGCGTCGCAGATCGCCGAGACGATGGCCGGCGGCGCGCCGCAGGCCCCGCCCTCGCCGGCGCCCTTCACGCCGAGGTCGTTGTTCGGGCAGGGCACGATATTGAAATCGAGGTCGAAGCTCGGCGCATCGGACGCGCGCGGCATGCAGTAGTCCTGAAAGGTGGCGGACAGGAACTGGCCGCTCTCGGGATCGTAGGCGGCCGCTTCCAGCAGCGCCTGGCCGATGCCGGAGACAATGCCGCCATGGCTTTGCCCATGTACCAGCAGCGGGTTGATAACATTGCCCACGTCATCGACCGCGGCATAGCGCACAATCTCCACCGCACCGGTCTCGGGGTCGATCTCTACCTCGGCGACATGGCAACCATTGGGGAAGTTGCACTCAGTGTTCCGGGTATAGAGCAACGCTTCGTCGAGGCCTGGCGTCTCGCCGGGGAGCGGGGTCTCGGCCAGGGCGATGATCTCGGCCCAATTGGCGGTCAGGTCGGTGCCGGCGACACGGAACAGCCCGGCCGAGAATTCAACATCCTCAACCGCTGCCTCCAGCTTCTGCGCCGCCAGCCGACGGCCCTTGGCGATGACGAGGTCGGAGGCGCGGGCGATTGCCACCCCGCCCATTTGTGAGGAGCGGGAGCCGCCGGTGCCGTTGCCATGCGCGACGACGTCGGTATCGCCCTGGATGAAGCGTACCGCCTCGAAGGGAATGCCGAGCTTGCTGTGCAGGATCTGCGCATAGGCGGTTTCATGTCCCTGGCCGTGGCTGAAGGTACCGACGGTCAGCGCGACGGTGCCATCCGCCTCAAAGGCGACGCGGGCCCATTCATTAGGCTGGCCGCCGGAGGCCTCGATGAAATAGCCGAGACCGATGCCACGCTTGCGCCCGCGCGCCGCGGCGGCCGCGCGACGGGCCTGGAAGCCTTCGAAATCCGCTAGTTTCAGGGCCATCGCTTGGGTTTCGGCGAAATGGCCGCTGTCGATCGCATTGCCGACGACATTGGTATAGGGGATTTGATCAGGCCGGATGTAGTTGCGGCGGCGGATCTCGTCGCGGCCGATGCCGAAGGCTAGCGCCCCCTGGTCGAGCAAACGTTCCAGCACATAGGCCTGCTCCGGTCGGCCGGCGCCGCGATAGGCATCGGTCGGGACGGTATTGGTAAAGACGCAGCGCACCTCGGCGTTCAGCGCCTGGATGTCGTAGACCGTGCCCATGATGCGGGCGCCCGCCACGGTGGGGATGCGCGGGCCGAAATCCTGCAGATAAGCGCCCATGGCGGCATCGGTGCGGATGCGCACGGCGGTGATCCGCCCCTCGGCATCGAAGCCCATCTCCGCCTGGGTCACATGGTCGCGGCCATGTGGGTCGCTCACCATCGTCTCGCTCCGGCCGCTGCTCCATTTCACGGGCCGGCCGAGTTTGCGCGCCGCCCACAGCACCATGCCGCTTTCCGGAAACAGCTTGCCGCGCAGGCCGAAGCCACCGCCGACATCGAGCGAGACGACGCGGAGTTTCTCCTTCGGGATGTTGAGGATGAGCTGGGCCAGCCCGTCGCGCACCCGCATCACGCCCTGGGTCGGCGAATGCAGTGTATAGCTGTCGCGCGCTGCGTCGTATTCTCCCAGCGCCACGCGTGGCTCCATCGGGTTGCCGATGATGCGATTGTTGACCAATGAGACGCTGACGACCCTGGCCGCGCGGGCCAGGCCGGCGTCGACTTCGGCCCCCCGGCCGCTATCCCAGGTGACACAGAGGTTGCTGCCATTTGCCTCCCAGATCAAAGGCGCCGCAGGGTCCAAGGCGTGGGCGGTGTCGGTGTTGCTCGGCAGCGGGTCGTAATCCACCTCGACCAACTCTGCGGCGTCCTGTGCCTGGGTGCGGGTTTCCGCCAGAACCAGCGCCACCGGGTCGCCGACGAAGCGGACCTTTTCGGTTTGCAGGATCGAGCGCGGGGTCTTGAACAGTTTTGTCCCACCCTTGCCCGGCACATCGACCATCACCGGGAACAGGCCGATGCCATCGGCCGCCGCGTCGTGGCCGGTGAGGATTGCGGCAACGCCCGGGGCGCGGCGCGCGGCCGCCGTGTCAATGCCGCGGATGCGGGCATGGGCGTGGGGGCTGCGGAGCACATAGGCATGCAGCTGGTTCGGCCGGTTGAGATCGTCGGTATAGGTGCCGCGCCCGGTCAGCAGGCGGACATCTTCCTTCCGCCGCACCGGCTGGCCGATTCCGAACTTGTCCATGCCGCCCACTCCACCTGCCTTCAGGGCCAGGAAAGCCCCGCAATGGGGGAGTGTCGAGGGGGTGGCGCGGCAGCCCGGGATGCGGCACGAAGAGGCGGAGGCACGTTGGAGAAACGCCATGGTCGGGTTGCGCTTCGATCTGCGGGATACCCCGCCTGGGTCGGCCACCCTGCGCGCGGAGCTGCGCGCCTTCCTCGCCGAACAGGGTAAGGACTGGGGCCCCATGGAACGGGGCTATTCCTGGATGGGCTTTGACCGCGCCTTCTCGCGCGAGGTGGGCAAGCGCGGCTGGATCGGCATGACCTGGCCCGAAGCCTATGGCGGGGCAGGGCGCACCGCGCTCGAACGCTATGTGGTGCTGGAGGAGATGCTGGCCGTCGGCGCCCCGGTCGGCGCACATTGGATCGGCGACCGGCAGTCGGGTCCGCTGATCCTTCGCCTGGGCACCGAGGAACAGCGGCGGGATTTCATCCCCCGCATCGTCTCCGGCGAGCTTGCCTTCGCGATCGGCCTGTCGGAGCCCGATAGCGGCTCCGACCTCGCCAGCCTGCGCACCCGGGCCGAGAAAGTGCCCGGTGGCTGGAAGGTGAATGGCCGCAAGGTCTGGACCACCAATGCCCATCGCTGCGATTTCGCGATCACCCTGCTCCGGACCTCGCCGGCGCCCGATCCGCGCGCCAAGCATCAGGGGCTGAGCCAGTTCCTGATCGACCTGCGAGCCTCTGGCCTGACCATCCGCCCAATTCTCGATCTGGTGGGGGAGGAGGGGTTCAATGAGCTTACCTTCGACGATGTCTTCGTCCCCGACAGCCTGGTGGTGGGCGAGATTGGCAAGGGCTGGGAACAGGCGACGGCCGAGCTGGCCATCGAGCGCGCGGGGCCCGAACGCTATCTCTCCTCCCTGCCGTTGCTGACTGCGGCGCTCGAGGATCTGCGGGCCGAGCCGGCGGCGGCCGAGATGGTCGGCCGGTTGATCGCCCGTGCCGGTACGCTCCGGCAGATGTCGTTGGCGGTCGCCGGCATGTTGCAGGACGGCCAGACCCCGGCACGCGAGGCAGCGCTCGTCAAGGATGTCGGCAACGACTTCGAACAGGCTTTGCCGGAGCGCCTGCGCGACCTTCTGATGCCCGGCCGCACGCCGCCCGAGGTGTTGGAGATGCAGCGTATCATGACGATGGTCGGCCGCAGCTATTCGCTGCGTGGCGGCACCCGGGAAATCCTGCGCGGCATCATCGCGCGCCAGCTGGGGCTTCGCTGATGTCGGACGATCTGCGCGCCATCCTGCTCGATCAGGTCGAGAAGCTGCTGAGCGATGCCGCCGGCCCGGACCTGCTGCGGGCCAATGAACGCGGCGAATGGCCGGCGGCGCTGTGGGAGGAGGCGGAGGCGTTAGGCTTGCCGCTGGCGCTCGTGCCGGAAGCCATGGGCGGGGCCGGGCTGGGCTGGGGGGATGCGGCGGCGCTCTGGCAATTGCTCGGTCGGCACGCCTCGCCGCTGCCGCTTGGCGAGGGAATGATCGCCGCCGCGCTGCTGGCGGCTGCCGGTGTTGCGCCGCGGGTAGGCTATCTTGGCCTCGCGGTTGATACGGCCCCGGTCGCCTGGGGGCGGCGGGCCGCAGCCTTGGTGCAGGTGATGGGTGAGACGGTGGCCCTGCAGCCGGGGCCGGCAACGCGCCAGGGCCGTGCTGGCTTCGCGCGCGAACCGGCCGATACCGCTGCGCCCGGCGTGCCGGTGGCGGAGGGCCGTTTGCCGCCAGCCTATGGGCCAGAGGCCGGTATGCTGGCCGGGGCGCTGCTGAATGCGGCGCGCATCGCCGGGGCGTTGGAAACGGTGCTGGCCATGACCGTGGACTACGCCAATACCCGCAAGCAATTCGGCCGCCCCATCGGCGGCTTCCAGGCGGTGCAGCAGCTGCTGGCGCGCTGCGCGGGCGAAGTGGCAGTGGCTGGCGTCGCCGCCGGGCAGGCCGGCCGGGCGGCCGACCGGCACGGCTTGGCCGGCGCCACCTTCGAGATTGCCAGCGCCAAGGTGGTCTGCGGCGAGGCTGCGCATGCGGGGGCGGAGATCGTGCATCAAGTGCATGCTGCCATTGGCTTCACTGATGACCACGCGCTGCATCTGTTCACGCGCCGCCTTTGGGAATGGCGCGACGGCTTCGGCGCCGAGCGCGTCTGGGCACGGCGGATCGGCGAAGCAGCGCTAGCCCGAGGCGGGGCGGCGCTCTGGCCGGATTTGACCACACGCGATCACGGTGAGGGGGAGCGGTGATGTCTGAGTATGTGACCTATGAGCAGGATGGACCGATTGTCACCCTCACCCTGAATGCGCCGGAACGGCGCAATGCCATCTCGACGTTCGGCGATTGCGACGCGGTGATCGCAGCGGTGCACCGGGTGAACCGGGACCGCAGCGTGCGCGTGGTGATCCTGACAGGCGCCGGCACCTCCTTCTGCGCTGGTGGCGACATCAAAGCCATGCGCGACCGCAAGGGTATCATCGAAGGCAGCCACGTCGATTTGCGCGAGAACTACCGGCGCGGCGTGCAGGCCATGGCCAATGCACTGTACGATTGCGACGCGCCGACGATTGCCGCGGTGAATGGCCCGGCCATCGGCCTCGGCCTTGACGTCGCCTGCATGTGCGATATCCGCGTCGCGTCCGACAAGGCGAGCTTCGCCGAAAGCTTCATCAAGGTGGGCATCGTCCCCGGCGATGGCGGTGCCTGGCTGCTGCCGCGCGTGGTCGGGATGTCCGTCGCTTGTGAAATGAGCTTCACTGGTGACCTGCTGGATGCGCAGGCGGCGAAGGAGGTTCGCCTCGTCTCTCGCGTTGTGCCGCATGACGAACTGATGACGGCGGCCCGGGCCCTGGCTGGGCGCATCGCCGCCAATCCGCCCGATACGCTGCGGATGACCAAGCGCTTGCTGCGGGAGGGGCAATACATGCGCCTGCCCAGCCTGCTGGAAATCTCCGCCGCCTATCAGGCCCTGGCGCATAGCACCGAGGACCACAAGGAAGCGGTGAACGCCATGCTCGAGAAGCGCAAGCCGACCTTCACCGGCCGATGAATACGGCGGCCCGCCCCCGCATCGCCGGCCTCGAAGCCTCGCGCATCCGTGAGGTCTATGCGGAGTGCGGCCACATCCCCGACCTCATCCCGCTCTGGGTCGGGGAGGGGGATGTGGCGACGCCGCAGTTCATCCGCGACGCCGCGACCGCGTCCCTGGCGCAGGGGGAGACTTTCTATTCCTCCAACTACGGCATCCCCGAACTGCGCGCGGCCATCAGCGCCTATCAGGGGCGGCTCGGCCGGCAGGTCGGGCCGGAGCGGATTTGCGCCACCAGCAGCGGGGTGAATGCCCTGATGCTAGCGGCGCAGGCGGTGCTCGACCCCGGCGACCGCGCGGTGGTGCTGGCGCCGCACTGGCCGAATATCGCGGCCATTCCGCAGATCCTTGGCGCCACGCTGGAAACCGTGCCGCTGAAGCTCGACCAGGGCGGCTGGCGCGCCGACCTGGACCGACTGCTGGCGGCGATCACGCCGTCGACGAAGCTCGCTTTGCTGAACTCCCCCGGCAATCCCACCGGCTTCGCCTTCACGCGCGACGAACAGCGCGCGATCCTCGAGCATTGCCGGCGCACCGGCACCTGGATCCTGGCCGACGAGGTTTATGAGCGGGTGTATTACGACGCCCCGGCCGCGCCCTCCTTCCTCGACCTCGCAGCGCCGGAGGACCGCGTGATCGGCGTCTACAGCTTCTCGAAAAGCTGGGCGATGACGGGCTGGCGGCTTGGCTGGCTGGTACTGCCGCCGGCGCTGCTGGAGGGGCTCGGCAAGCTGGTTGAGTACAACACCTCCTGCGCGCCGGTCTTCGTGCAGCGCGCGGGCGTCGCGGCGATGGAGCAGGGCGATGCCTTCGTCAGGGAACTCGGGACACAATACCGGGCGCGGCGCGACCGCACGGCGGCGGTACTGAACGCCCTGCCCGGCATCACCGCGCCGGTTGCAGCCGGTGGGCTGTACAGTTTCTTCGGGGTGGCGGGGATGGCGGACAGCCTGGTCGCTGCGAAGCGGCTGGCAGCCGAGGCGAAGGTCGGACTGGCGCCCGGTTCCGCCTTCGGCCCGGGTGGGGAGGGGCATTTCCGCCTCTGCTTCGCGCAGTCCGAGGCGACGCTAGAGCGGGCGCTGGACCGTCTTGCCAGCGCCTTCGCCCGATAGGACGGAGCCTGCTCAAGGCACGATCCTACTCGGATTTCTTCAGCAGATTATCCAGTAACGCCGCGGTATCTCCCTGCATACGCTGCATCAGCCCGGTGATCTCCTGCGCCGTCTGCATGCCAAGGGCACGGGCGCGGTCCAGCGCCTCGATCGCCGCCATCGCTTTCTCGGGCGGGGGCTCCAGGCTGGCCATGCGGCGCGCCGTCTCGTTCATGTCGTCGAGCATGCGTCGCGTGACCTCGGCGTGGTGTTGTGAGGCCTGTTGCAACCAACTGACGGCCAGGCGATTGGCGGCGAGGACCATATCCACGGCGCGCTGTTGCATCTCCAGCGCAGCCATTGGGCCATCGGCGCGCAGCGGCACCAACGGCACAAAGCCCCGCCGATCCGGACCCTCCTCCGCCATCTGGGCCTCCCTCTCCATCCCGCGCATTCTGCGGGACGAAGGTGGTGCGAGGCAATCCTCAGCCGCGCGCGATCCAGGGCATTTTGGCGGCAGCAATGGTCACGAACTGGATATTCGCATCCAGCGGCAGGTTCGCCATCATCAGGACGGTGCTGCCGACATGCGTCACATCGAAGGTCGGTTCCACCTTCATCTCGCCATTCGCCTGCTTTACGCCACGGGCCATGCGCGCGGTCATCGGCGTCGCGGCATTGCCGATATCGACCTGGCCGGAAACGATGTCGTATTTCCGGCCATCCAGAGCAAGGGTCTTGGTCAAGCCGGTGATGGCGTGCTTGGTGCTGGTATAGGCGACGCTGTCCGGGCGCGGCACATGGGCCGAGATGCTGCCATTGTTGACGATGCGCCCGCCCTGCGGCGATTGCTCCTTCATCATCCGAAATGCAGCCTGGGCACACAGGAAACTGCCGGTCAGATTCACCTGCACGACGCGGGCCCAGTCTTCGTACTTCAGGTCTTCGATCGGCCCGGCCGGGACATTCCCGCCGGCATTGTTGAAGAGGAAGTCGAGCCGCCCCCAATCCGCCTTCAGCTTGGCGAAGAGCGCACCCACCGCGCCTGGATCGCCGACATCGGTCGGCACTGGGACGGCACGCGACTTGGCATTACCGGCCAGCCCCACTGTCTCGGCCAGCGCATCAGCCCGCCGCCCGGCGAGGGCCACGGTCCAACCATCGGCCAACAGGGCGAGGGCTGCGGCGCGGCCAACGCCGGAACCCGCGCCGGTGACAACAGCATATTTGCTCATCTTCGCCTCCTCAGGAATTCGGGCCGCGGCCGAGGCCGACGGGCTGCCATCGATGCAGCTTGGTGGTTTGCAGCACGGCGGGGTTAACGCAGCTCATCGGCCATTTGCCGGAAAGCACGAGGGCCAACTCGTGCCCGACCCGGCGCTTCCGCGCCTCATCAAACCGCGCGCTGGCGCTGGCGACATGCGCGGTCAGGGTGACGTTCTCCATCCTCAGGATCGGATTATTGTGCGAAGGCGGCTCTGTCTCCAGCACGTCCAGCGCGGCATGGGCGATCCAGCCTTCCTGCAACGCTTTGATCAGCGCCGTCTCATCCACAGTCGGGCCGCGGCCGGTGTTCACGAAGATCGCGCTCGGCTTCATTTGCCGGAAATGCGGCTCCTTTAACATATGATGCACTTCTGGGCGCGCCGGCGCGTGCATGCTGATGAAGTCGGACTGGCTGAGAACCTCATTCAGCGTCGCCGGGACCACCCCGTGTTCGGAAATCAGGGTCTCGTCGATGAAGGGATCATAGGCGATCAGACGCAGGCCAAAAGGTGCGGCGCGCTTGGCTACCGCGCGAGCAACGCGACCAAAGGAGATGAAGCCGAGCGTTTGGCCCATCAACCGCGGGTGCTTGTAGAGCGCGGCGCGGCCTTCCCGCCAGCGGCCCTCGCGCACCATCCGGTCCTGTTCGACCAGACGGCGGTAGCCAGCCAGGAGCAGGGTCATGGCGTGATCGGCCACTTCCTCGATGAAGGTGTCGGGCACATTGGTCACGGGAATGCCGCGCGCGGTGGCGGCCTTCACATCCACACTGTCGACCCCGACGCTGCCGAGCGAGATCACCCGGCAATGCTTCAGGCCGTCGATCATCTCCTTGGTGATCGTAATGCCCTTGGCATAGATCGCATCGGCATCCTGGGCCGCGGCCATGAAGGCGACGGGATCGGTCGGGGCTTCGATAATCTCGGCGCCCATGCCCTCAAGCGCCTCCAGCTCCAGCGCATAGCCGCCGGCCCCCATGACGTTGGGGGTGACGATTTTAAGTTTTGCCATGGGGATTCCCTTTATTGCGGCGGCCGCGCGCGGATCGCGGCCTCGTTGACCTCAACGCCCCAGCCGGGACCGTCGGATAGGATCAGTTCGCCATCTTCAATGACCGGTGGGGACGTGAACTCGTCGCGCCAGGCAACGCTGTCGATATCGATCTCCATCACGCGGAAATTCGGAATGCTGGCCGAAAAATGTGCGCTGATCATGCTGCAAAGATTGCCGTAGAAGTTGTGTGGCGCGCAGTTCACCTCATAGACGTCGCACAGCGACGCGATCTTCATGCTCTCGCTGAGGCCGTTCCAGATCACGTCGACGATGCCGACATCCATGGCATAATGTTCGAGGAAGGGACGAAATTCGCGCCGGCCGTGCAGCGTCTCGGCCGAGGCGATCGGGCAGGGGGACATGCGCTTGATGCTGGCCAGCGCCGGGGCATCATGTTGGTCGATCTCCAGCCAGGTCAGATCGAAGGGCGCCACTGCTTCGGCCACCCGCTGGAAGCCCTCGGTCTTGAAGTGGAAATTGGTGTCGAGGTGAATGCCCATCTCCGGCCCAACCGCCTCTCGGATCGAGCGGAGATGCGCCGCTAGCTCCTGCAGCAGGGCGTTGTCCCAGTTCAACTCTGGCCAGCCGGCATGCCGGCCGAAGCCCGGCGAATATTGGTACAGTCCGCCCTTGCCGTCGGGGATCAGGATATTGGTCTTCAGCGCCCGGAAGCCGCGGGCCTGGACCTCTGCGGCATGGCGGGCGACGTCGTCACGGGTTTTCAGTGGCGGCACCCCCAGCCATTGCGCGTTGCGCACCCGGTAACTGCCGAAATGCGACCAGTAGACAGGGATCCGCCGGCGGATCGGGCCGCCGAACAGGGCATAAACGGGAATGCCGCGCGCCCGGGCGGCGATGTCGAGCAGGGCGTTCTCGATCGCCGCGATGGCCTGCTGGTTCAGGCCACCGCGCGATTGTCGCGTCATCACATGCAGCCAGGCCGTGACCTCTTCCCAGGCGCAGGGGTCGCGCCCGATGATGAGTGGGGAGAGGCTTTCGATCACCCCGGACAGGCCGGTCGAGCCAAAGCTTTCGCTGTATTCGGACCAACCGACCAGCCCCTCATCGGTGGTGACTTTGAGGAAGGAGAAGAGCCGCCAGCCGGCATCGGCACGCAGCGTCTCGACGCGGGCGATCTTCATGCGCGGTCGTCTCCCGTTCTCCCCGTCGCAGATCAGCATGGCCGGCGCGGCTCCACAAGGCGGCCGGCCGGCGCTAGCCTCGCTGCCAATTGGTGAAGGGGAGGCCGAGATGGTGGATTTGAAGGGCAGCATTACCTGGGTGACGGGCGCCGGTACCGGTATTGGTGAGGCGGTGGCGGAGCGCTTTGGCGCCGAGGGCGCGGTGGTGATCCTGACAGGGCGGCGCGCTGACCGGTTGGAACATGTGGCGCGTCGCATCCGCGCCAAGGGCGGCACGGCGCATGTCCAGCCTGCCGATCTCATGCAGGCGGACCAGGTGCAGCAGGTGGCCGACTGGATCGGTGCGACCTTCGGTCGGCTCGACGTACTCGTGAACAATGCGGGGTTGAACGTCACGGACCGAAGCTGGGCGCGGCTGACGCCCGCGGATATCGACCAGCTGGTGCAAGGCAACCTGAGCTCTGCCTTCTATGTGGCGCGCGCGGTGCTGCCGATCATGCGCGCCCAGGGCGGCGGTACGATGATCCATACCGCGAGCATGGCCGGGCGCAATGTCGGGGTGATGAGCGGTGCTGGCTACAACGCCGCCAAGCACGGCGTTGTTGCGATGAGCCATTCGCTGAATATGGAAGAATGCGTCAACGGCATCCGCTCTACCGCCTTCTGCCCGGGCGAGGTGAATACCGAAATCCTGAAGAAGCGGCCTAACCCGCTGAGCAACGAGGATCTGGCCCGCATGCTGCAGCCGGAGCACTGCGCTGACCTGATCGCATATGTAGCGAAACTGCCGGTGGGTATCACCATGAACGAGGTCTGGCTGACGCCGACCCACAACCGCGGCTATGTCGCCGCGCTCAGCCGCAAGCTTTGATTCCAACGGCGAGGGGCGTTCCCCCGGGCCGAGCGCCCCAGGAAGCCGGAGGTTTGTGCCCGGCGATTGAGGCGGTGAAACAGTTGATACCAGCAGTCGGATGCTCTGATTGCTGGTTTTGAGGTAGCTTTTGTGGGGGCGGCCTATTCCTTCACCGCCCCCGTGAGCGAGGAGACGTAGTAGTCGACGAAGAACGAATAAAAAATCGCGACCGGCAGCGAACCGAGCAGGCTGCCAGCCATCAGCGCCCCCCATTGATAGACATCGCCCGAGACGAGTTCCGTTAGGATGGCGACCGGGACCGTCTTCTTCTCGCTGCTCTGGATGAAGGCAAGGGCATAGATGAACTCGTTCCACGACAGCGTGAAACTGAAAATACCGGCCGAAATCAGCCCTGGCACGGCCAGCGGCAGGGTGATCTGCGTCAGGATCTGCAGGCGGGATGCACCATCGATCAGCGCGCATTCCTCCAGCTCATAGGGAATCGACTTGAAGTAGCCGATCAGCAGCCAGGTGCAGAACGGGATCAGAAAGGTCGGGTAGGTGAGGATAAGCGCGAGCGGCGAGTCAAAGAGGCCGAAGCGATAGACCATGGTGGCCAGCGGAATAAAAAGGATTGAGGGCGGCACCAGGTAGGCCAGGTAGATTGCCAGCCCGACATATTGGCTTCCCCGAAAGCGCAGCCGTTGGATGGCATAGGCCGCCAGCGTGCTGGCGAAAAGCGACAGGATGGTTGAGCAGATCGCAACCGTCATCGTTGTCACCAGCCAGCGCGGATAGGCGGTGTTGAACAGCAGATGATGGATGTGGTCGAAGGTCGGCTTGGCGATCAGAAACGGGTTATAGGTTTTGAAATCATACAGCTCGGCATTCGGTTTGAAGGCGGTGACGCCCATCCAGTAAAACGGAAACAACAGGATGAAGACGAAGCAGGCGAGCGGCAGATAAATCGTCACCATTCGCCTCCCCCGGCTGTCCCAGGACAGCATTTCGGGCGCTGCGGTCGCGGTGTTGGCCGGGTTGGTGGCGGCGTCAGTCATTGCCTTCTCCCTGCTGCCATTTCCGCCGAGCGAGCGCGAAGTAGCTGAACAACGTGGCAGCGACCAGGAACGGGATCATCGAGACGGCGATCGCCGCGCCTTCGCCCAACTGCCCGCCGGGAATGCCGCGCTGGAAGGCCAGCGTCGCCAGCAACTGCGTCGAGTTCACCGGCCCGCCCCGGGTGATGGCGTAGACCAGCTGGAAATCGGTGAAGGTGAAAATGATGCTGAAGGTCATTACGATCGCTAAGATCGGCAGCAGCATCGGGAAGGTGATGTAGCGGAAGCGCTGCCAGCCCGTGGACCCGTCCAACAGCGCCGCTTCGTAGAGAGAGGGCGAGATGGTTTGCAGACCAGCGAGGAGCGAGATCGCAACGAAGGGAATGCCGCGCCAGACATTGGCGGCGATCAGCGACCAGCGGGCCGGCCAGGCGCTGCCGATGAAGTCAATATTGGTGGTGCGCCAGCCGAGCATATCGACGAAAACATAGGAGATAATGCTGAACTGGGGGTCGTAGATCCACCAGAAGGCAATCGCCGAAAGCACGGTCGGTACGATCCAGGGCAGCAGGATGATGGCGCGCAGGATCGACTTGAAGGGAAGGTGGTGGTTCAGCAGCAGCGCAAGCCACAGGCCCAGGCCGAATTTCAGCAGCGTCGCAACGCCGGTATAGAAGACCGAGTAGAAAACCGCGTTCCACCACAGGCGATCTTCCAGCAGATACTCAAAATTCTCGAGCCCCACCCAGACCCCGGCCCGCCCGATGGTCGTATCGGTGAAGGCCAGCCAGATGCCGAGGCCGAGCGGGTAGGTCAGGAAGACCAGCAGCAGCCCCACTGCCGGTGCCAGACAAGCGACAACCAGCAGCGGCTTCCAATCGAGCAGCCGGGCAAGCCAGGACGGGTCGCGCTTTTCCCGGACCCAGCGAGCATGCGTGCTGGCGGACATATGCGACCCTGCCCCGACTAGCGGCGGAAGATACGACGGGCGCGGCGCTCGGCCTCGCGCGCCGCATCTTGCGGGCTGGATTGGCCCGAGGCGACGGCCGCGCACATCTGCACCGTCACGTATTCCGCATTGGCTTGCCCGGAGGCTTCGGTGATCGGGCCGGAATACCCGTTCCAGAAGCGGTTATCCATGCTGTCGCGGAAGATCGCGATCTTCGGATCGGAACTCCACACAGCGGCATCCTTGTAGGCCCGCAGCGGGTGGGCCCAGTAGCCCATGTTGGCATCCAGCCAGGGCTCGTACTGTTCCTGCTCCATCATGAAGGCCATCAGCGCCTTGGCCGCATTCGGGTAGCGGCTGTGCTTGAAGATCATGGTGTTCATGGTCAACGGCGCGCTGGGCCAGCCCGGTGCCTTGCCGGGCGGCATGATGGTGTGTTCGGTGTCCTCAGCGACAGGCCGCGTCGCGGGGTCGTTCTTCAGGGAGAAGTACAGGGACACGCCGTTCGAGGTAAGGAAGAGCTCGTTCGCCGAATAGGCGCGGTTGTTGCTGATATCGCCCCACGCCAGGGTACCGGGGATGAAGGTTGGATAGAGCTCCTTCAGGTAGCTCAGTGCCTCGACCGTCGCGGGGCTGTTGATCGAGACCTTGCCCTCCGGATCGGTGAGGGTGGCGCCGTGCGACCAGAGCAGCCAGTTGGCGAAGCCGTTGCCGTCGCCAACCGCATTGCCCAGAGCGAAACCAGGCGGCTTGCCGGCCGCCTTCAGCTTGCGGCAGCAATCGAGAAAGCCGGCAAGGTCCTGCGGTGGGGCGCTGAGGCCCACCGCATTCACCGCAGATTTCCGCCAGACCAGGGGGCCAGCGGTGCCGCCGATCGGCAGGCCGATCCAGTTATCGGTGCCGGACTTCTTGCCGAGCTTCTCGCCCTGGAACATCCAGCCGCCATACCGCTTGCCGAGATATTCGGCGATGTCGCTGACTTCGATCAGCTTATCGCCGTAGATATGCGGGGCGTCCGAAAAGCCCACAATGATGTCTGGACCGGCGCCGGTATTGGCAGTGACCGCGGTCTGCTGGTTGATATCCTCCCAGCCGACGAAGTCGATCCGCACCTGCACGCCGGTCTTCTGCGCGAAGCGGGCGGCATTGGCGCGCCAGACATCCTCGTCCGGCTGCACGAACTTCACCGGGCGCAGCATGCGCAGTTGCGCCCCGTTTTCGATCGGCAGGTTCGGCGCGGCGACATTGGCCGCCTGGACCTTGGATTGGGCTTGAGCAGCGCTGGCACCGAGGATCGGCAGTGCCGCGCCCAGGTGCAACGCATGGCGGCGGGTGATGATGGTCATTTTCCACTCCCCTTGGTCATGCGCCGAGTCGTTGGCCGCTGGCGCTGTCGAAAAGATGCACGAGCCCGAGGTCGGGCTCGATCTGGATGGTATCGCCGGGCTGCGCCGTGATCCGTTCACGGAAGGCGCAGGTGATCAGCGTCTCGCCGAGGCGCACTGTCACCTGCGTCTCGGACCCGGTCGGCTCGATCATCTGGACGGTCGCCGCCAGCCCTTCCGGGCCGGCAAGGCGGATATGTTCAGGACGGATGCCATAGACCCCCGCCTGCGCCGGCGTGCCAGGTGGCAACGGCAGGACCCCGCCGCCCTCGGCGATGAAGCCGCCTTGGCCCGGGCTGCCGCGCAGCAGGTTCATCGCCGGGCTGCCGATGAAGCCGGCCACGAACAGATTGGCCGGACGGTCATAGAGCACAAGGGGTGGGCCGGCTTGTTCGACATTGCCGCCGTTCATGACGACGATCTTGTCGGCCATAGTCATGGCTTCGATCTGGTCGTGGGTGACATAGACCGTGGTGACCTTCAGTCGTTGATGCAGGTCCTTGATCTCGGCGCGCATCTGCACGCGCAGCTTGGCATCGAGATTGGACAGCGGCTCGTCGAACAGGAACACCTGCGGATTGCGGACGATCGCCCGACCCATGGCCACGCGCTGGCGCTGGCCGCCCGAGAGCTGGCGCGGATAGCGCTCAAGCAGCGCATCGAGGCCGAGGATCTTCGCCGCGCGCTGGACCTCTGCCTCCATCGCCGCCGCCGGGGCGCCGGCCAGCTTCATGGAGAAGGCCATGTTCTGGCGCACCGTCATGTGCGGATAGAGAGCGTAGTTCTGGAACACCATGGCGATGTCCCGGTCCTTTGGTGGGACATTGTTCACCACCCGACCGCCAATCGAGATATCGCCGCCGCTGATATTCTCAAGCCCCGCCAACATCCGCAGCAGGGTCGACTTGCCGCAGCCGGATGGGCCGACCAGCACCACGAACTCTCCATCGGCAATGTCGACCGACACGCCGTGCAGCACCTCGACCGGCCCGAAGGCTTTCCGCACATCGCGGATTACGACGCTCGCCATGGTCGCGCGCCCGCCTAAAGGCGCGAGACTTCGGTTTCCTTCGACGTGATAAATTCAAGCAGCACGGGGATGCCAGCCTTGGTCTTTTCGATGCCGCGCTTGATGGCGGGGACGATCTCGGCAGGCTCGGTCACCCGTTCGCCATAGCCGCCGAAGGCGCGCGCCATCGCGGCATAATCGCCGGATATATCGGTGCTGCGGTACTTCTCGGTCGAGACCGGCATCACCTTCAGCTCGATTGCCATCGAGAAATTGTTCAGCAGGATGGACATGATGGGGATGCGCTCGCGCACCGCCGTTTCGAAATCCATGCCGGTGAAGCCGATTGCCGCATCGCCCCAGACGTTCATGCAAAGCTTCTCGGGCGCTGCCAGCTTCGCCCCCATGGCCAGGCCAAGCCCATAGCCAAGCTGCGTCGTCTTGCCCCAGCCCAGATAGGAGAGCGGCGTCGTCGCCTTCCAGAAGGGGGAAAGCTGGTCGCGCGGGCTGCCCGCGTCATGGGTGATGATGGTGTTATCCCGGTCGACCGTGTGCTGCAGGTCCCAGAGCACGCGATAAGGGTTCAGCGGCGCGTCGTTGGAGGTGAGCTTCGGCAGCCACTTCGCCAGCCAGGGCTCGCGCTGCGCCGCGATTTCGGCAACCACTTTGTGCGGGTCGCGCGGGCTCGGCACCAGCGAAGCCAGCTCGCTGAGCAGGGCATCGAGCGTCAGCCCGGCATCGCCGAGCAGCCCGAGCGCCGCGCGTACGTCCTTGTTCAGGTGGGCTGGGTCCAGGGTGGCGTGGATGATCGTCTTGCCCGACGGCATTTTCACGCCGAAATTGGTCTCGGTGAACGAACACCCGATGCCGAGGATAAGGTCGGCATGATCGAGGAAATGTCGCACCGGCTGCGGGATGGCGAGGCCGCCGGAGCCAAGGCTGAGGGGATGATCCTCGTTGAAGCTTGACTTGCCGCCGAGGCTGGTGGTCACCGGCGCCGCCAGCAGCTCGGCCAAGGCTTGTAGCTGTGGCCAGGCGCGCGCCCAATGCACGCCGGTGCCGGCGTAGATCACCGGCCGCTTAGCCCCCGCCAGCAGCCCTGCGGCGCGCTTCACCTCGGCCGGGTCGGGTCCATAGCGGGTCGCCATGACAGGGATGTAGTCGAGCGGCTCGGGCACCTCCTCGTTCCACATATCGGTCGGGATTTCGACCAGTACCGGCCCACCACGGCCGTTGCGGAGCTGGGTGAAGGCGCGGCGGAGGATATTCGGCACCTCGGCGGCCAGGACGATCGGCTCGGCACTCTTGGTGATGCCGCGCATCTGGATGGTCGAGTTGAAATTTGGATCGATATGCGCGATCCGGCGCGGATAGCCCATCGGCATCACCAGGATCGGCACGCTTTCGCCATAGGCCTGGGCGACGCCGCCGTAGGCGTTCTCGGCGCCCGGGCCGTGCTGCATGCAGAAGGCGCCGATCTTGCGCCCGGAGGTCACGCGGCTGATTGCATCGGCCATATGCAGGCCGATCCTCTCCTGGCGGACCATCACCGGGCGGATATCGGCGGCCGCGGCATGTTCGATCAGGTGGTTCACCGGATAGCCGGTGAGGATCTCGATGCCTTCACGCTTCATAATTTCAGCGATGGCGGTGCCGAGCTTCATGGCCCGTCTCTCCCCGTGTAGACGGGCACTCGCGGCCCGCTTCTTGCGAAGCCTAGCCTTGGCCCGGCACGGGGCGCAACCGGCGCGCTTCGTGCGGCGCGGCCTTTGTCCAAACTGCCGGCGCCGCCGCCGATAGAAAGAGCCCATTAATAAGGAAGGACCCACATGCCGCCCGAGATCACCGAGACCGAGTTCCGCGCCCTGGTCGCGCGCACCGGCATTCCGCTCAGCGCTGCCCAGATTGCGGCCATCCATGCCGTCTATGGCGGCATCGAAGCCTGGCAGCGCAGCATTCGTACCCCGGCCCCCGTGCCGGCCGATGAGCCCAGCACTACCTTCAGCACGGAGCCTGGCCGATGATCCCTTCCATCACTGAAGCCGCCGCCGCCATCGCCGCCAAGCGCCTCTCTCCGGTCGAACTTACCGAAGCCTGCTTGGCCCGGACGGCCAAGTGCGAGCCGCAGCTGAATGCCTTTATCCTGCTCGATGCCGAAGGTGCCCGCGCCCAGGCGAAGGCGGCAGAGGCCCGCATCATGGCCGCCGGCCCGCGCGGACCGCTGGATGGCATCCCCTTCGCGCACAAGGACATCTATGGCACCAAGGGCATGGCGACCACCGCTCATTCCAAGGTGCTGCAGGGCCATATCCCGACCGAGGACGCGACCACGGTCCGCAAGCTGGCCGAAGCCGGCATCGTCATGCTCGGCAAGCTGGCGACTCATGAATTCGCTTTCGGCGGGCCGAGCTTCGACCTGCCCTGGCCGCCGGCCCGCAATCCTTGGAACCCGAAGCACTTCCCGGCCGGCTCCTCCTCCGGCACCGGCGCGGCGGTGGCGGCGGGCATGATCCTGGGCGGCACTGGTTCCGATACCGGCGGCTCCATCCGCGGGCCCGCGGCGCTGTGCGGCATCACCGGCATCAAGCCGACCTATGGCCGTTGTTCGCGGGCCGGCGTGCTACCGCTGGCGCAATCGCTCGATCACACCGGGCCGATGGCCTGGACGGTCGAGGACTGCGCGATCCTGTTGCAGGCCATGGCGGGCCATGATCCGGCTGACCCGGCCAGTGCCAATCGCCCGGTGCCGGATTTCCGTGGCCAAATCGGCAAGGGCGTGAAGGGGCTCCGCATCGGCCTGGTCGCCGACTGGCACGATCGTGACCTGCCGGTCTCTGCCGCCACCAAGGCCGGCTTGCTCGCCGCGATGGACTTCTTCCGCAAGGAGGGCGCCGAGGTCACCGAGGTGAAGCTGCCGCCGATGGCCGATTACGCCGCCTGCGGCTGGGTGATCCTGCTGGCCGAGGCCTATGCGGTGCATGAGCATTGGATGCGGCGCGACCCCTCGCTTTATGGCGAATTGCTGCGCAACCGCCTGGTGCTCGGCGCGCTGCTGACCGCGGCCGATATCCTACAGGCGCAGCGTAAGCGTCGCGCGCTGATCGCCGCGACCCATGCGGCGACGGCAGGCGTCGACATCCTGTTCACCGCCTCGGCCACTGGCGAGGCGCCGCTGATCGACGCAGTGCCGCCATGGTTGTTCCTCGACAAGCCGAACTACACCATGCCCTTCAATGTCACCGGCTGGCCGGCGATCACGGTCTGCACCGGGTTCGGTGAGGGCGGCTTGCCGGTCGCCATGCAGATGATCGCCAAGCCCTTCGAGGAGCCGGCGCTGTTCGGCGCGGCACATGCCTATGAGGCGGCGCATAGCTGGCGGGCGAAGCGGCCGGCGATGGTAGGTTAATCCGGGCGGGGCGGCAGCAGCGCCGCCCCGTCAATCCTCGATTGACAGCCCCTGTTCTTGGACCAGTTTTTCCCAACGGGCGCGTTCCTCGCGCAGCCGCTCTCCCACCTGATCGCCGTTGGCCGGGGCAGGCGTGCAATCGGCGCGGGCCAGCGCTTCGGCATATTCGGGCGTGATGAGCGTGAGTTCGGCGGCGACCGCCAGCCCGCCGGCGATAGCGATCGGTGTGTCGGCCGGGAGGAATAGGTCGAAGCGCTCCTCGATAACCAGGTTCGGCCAGCCCAGTGAGGCGAAGCTCGGTACTTCTGGCAGGCTCGGCAGCGGCGTCGTTCCGGTATTGGCCAGCAGGCGCAGCTGACCCGCCCGGTGCAACGGCGCGAGGCCGGTAGGCGGCAGGACGGCCACGCTGACCTGACCGCCGCGCAGCGCGGCAAGGGTCGCGGCAACCCCGCGGAAGGGTTCGGCCTGCAGCTGCACGCCAAGGCCGAGGGCGATGCTGCTCCCCGCCATGCGCGGGAGGCTGCCGAGACTAGGCACACCGAAGCGCACCGGCCCCTGTCGATCGCGGACCCAGTCGACGAATTCAGCCAGCGTTCGGCTGGGGTGTTCCGGCCCGAGGGCGAGGACGAGGCCCTGCGCAGCGAGACCGACGACGGCGGTGATCTGGCCGGGCGGCAGCGGGCCTGGCAAGGTGAGGACGCTGGATGGCGAGAGCAGCATGGTCAGCCCGTCCGGCGCCGCCCCCTGCGCTGCCTCAATTGCAAGCCGCCCGCCGGCGCCGGGACGGTTCTCGATCTCGACCGTGCTCGCGTAGCGTTCGCGCAGCCCAGCGGCGAGTTGCCGGGCAATGAGTTCCGGCACACCGCCAGGGGGGAAGCCGAGAACGATGCGGGCAGTCCGCTCCGGCGCCTCTGCGCCGGCCGGCCCGGCGGCACCGAGGCCGAGCGCGAGCAGCGCCCGGCGCGCCAGACGTGGCCGATCGGCGCCCACGAAGGGCTGAGGCGAGGCGCTGCCTGTCAAGCGTTCGGCGCCAGATCAAGGCGGGCAACGATGCCTTCAAGGCCGGGGACCGCCGGGTAGCGGCGCATCACTTCGGGATCGTGACCGGGGACGATGTGCTGCGGGCTTGGGGCAAGGCGCTTCAGCGTCTCAAACCCCTCCAGCATCTCGCCGATATGGAAGGCGGTGGTGAAGGGCCGACCGCTTTCCATGTTTTCGTAGAAATGGGTGACGTCAGAGGCGAGGACCACGGTGCCGCGGGCGGTCTCCACCGTCACGCATTGCAGGCCGTGAGAATGGCCGCGCACCAGATGCGTGCGGATACCTGGCAGGATATCGGCATCGCCGTTCAGCATGCGCACGCGCCGGCCGAAGTTCAGCTTTACGATGCCGGCGATATCGTCCGGCTCGAAGGAATGGCTGAGTTTCGGGAAGCGCATGTAGCGGCCGCAGGCGTAATGCATCTCGCTTTCCTGCAGGTGGAACTCGGCCACCGGGAACAGGTCGAAGCTACCAACATGGTCGTAGTGCAGATGCGTCAGAATCACATGCTTGACCGTGTTCGGGTCTAGCCCGATGAGCGAGAGGCTTTCCGCCGGACAGCGCAACCATTCGCGGCGGCGGCGCTTGGCGACCGCCGCGGTGAAGCCGGCATCGATGACGACACCCTGGCCATCCTTCACTGCCGCCCAGACAAAATAATCCATCGGCATTGGCGCGTCATGCGGGTCGCCGCCGATGAAGTGCTCGCTGCGCCGCGCATCGCGGTGGGCGTAGCGAATGGCATAAACTTCCCAGCTCATTGGCCCTTCGCCTCCATCTCCTCATAGAGGTCGGTGGCGGTCTGCGCGGCGGTCATGGCGGCCGGCCAGCCGGCATAGACCGCCATGTGCACCACCATCTCGTGGATTTCCTCCTTCGTCACGCCATTGCCCAGCGCGCGTTCCAGATGGGTCTTCAGCTGTTCCTCCCGCACCAGGGCGGTCAGTGCGGCGATGGTGATCAGGCTGCGGTCGCGCTTGGATAGGCCCTTGCGCTCCCAGATATCGGCATAGGCGAATTCCTCGGTCGCCTGCACCAGCTTGGGGAAGTTCTTCTTCAGCCGGTCGCGCCGCGCCGATTTCGGGGCTGCTGCCATAGGTTTCCTCCCAGGCGCCACTGGGCGCTGCGGTGGCATGCTGCGGCGACAGGGCGGCGCTGTCGAGTGTCCGGGCTTTCGATGGCCAGCGACCTATACCGGCTTGCCGCAAGAACGTTCACGGGAACAGCAACGATGCCAGCGCGCCGCCGTTGCCCGCGCCGGCGTCTGCGCCAATGGTTCGGTCGAGGCGGTCTATCCGAGGGCACGGATTGATGCGTAGGAGCAGCCGCTTGACGGCTATACCCTGACCTTCCCCGCAGTTGGCCTGCCGCCGGCCAGCGCCTTCTGGTCGGTGGCGATGTATGTCAGCAAGTCGCAGTTGTTGGTCGATTACACCTTCAATCGCTACCTGATCAACGCGCCAATGCTCGATCAGTTGAAGCGCAACCTGGATGGGTCGATCACCCTGCTGATCCAGCACGCCTCCCCGGCGGCGGAGAAGGTGACCAACTGGCTGCCGGCGCCGAACGGGCCGATGTCTATCGTGATGCGCGCCTACTGGCCGCGGACGGAACCGCCGAGCATCCTGCCGGTCGGCAAGGGTGCCTGGCGGCCGCCCGCGCTGCAGCCGGCCTGAAACCCGGCCGCCTCAGCTTTTGCCCGCATAGCTCGCGCCCATCCCGGCCGAGGGGTCCTGCTGAATGCCATACGAGGGGATCGGATAGCGCAGCCCGTTCTTAGCCAGCGCCTTCATCCCCTCGACGGCGATACGGAGATCGGCGGGCTTCAGCGCCATCAGCATTTCTTCATCCGGCACGCCGCCATAGCGGCGTTCGGCATAACAGGGCAGGGAAAGGCTTGGCTCGCCGGTCGCCAGCGCGCGGCCCCAGCTGTCGGCACAGGCGGTCTCGCCCACCACGCTCCACTCGAACTTCCGGTAGTTCCGGTACTGTAGGCCATTGATGAGAATGATCATCTGCCCGGGCGTTGCATAGACCAGGCAGATATCCGGCGGATCGAGCCGCCCGCTCTCCAGTGGGCTGACCGCCATCGCCTGATAGCGGCCGTGCGGCACCACGCTCAGCGCCCGTTGCCGCGCTGCCGCGCTCTCGGCATCGCCGTGCCAGATCCCGACATAACGCGCTCCTTCTTCGTCGCGCGGGGCCAGGCCGATCACCGCTTGGCACTGCTGGCCGACCAGATCCTCGGCGGTGATGCCGACCGTCCAACCAAGGCGTGAGCCCATGGAGACGATCTGGTCGGTGGTGTGCTTTGCCTTCGGCCGGCGGATGCGGGGGATTGCCGCCATTTCCTCAACCGTCTCGAACAGCTTCATGCCGATGACGGTGGTCTTCAGGCGCAGCAGCTGGTTCAACTCCGCCAGCAGGGTCTGGGTATCGTTGCCTTCGGTCATGGCGCTCTCCTCGCGGCCGCGCGCCACGCCCTGAGCGTGGCCGAGCGGTGTGATTGTTGATCGGATGTGCGGTTTTCCCGGTGCTGCGGAAGGCTAACGCAGCCCGTGTGCAGGTGGAAATCGACGGCATCGCTTTCGCCCAGATCGATTTCGCCAATGAAGATATTGCGCTAGGCTCGACCATCCCTGATCGGGAAAAGACAGCGATGGATCTGGGTGCCACCGAGTTTGTCCTCCTCGTTCTGCTGCTGGTCGCCGTTTTCGGCGCGGCGCACGCCGCTCGCACGGTGCCGCAGGGCGGCCTATGCGGCGCAGAACCCACAACAGGCGCTCATCGCCCTTACCATGACCAATATCCGCGGGGTGATCGGCGAGATCGACCTCGATCAGACGCTCTCCTCGCGCGAACGGACCAACTCCTCGCTGCCTACCATCCTTGACGGTGCGACCAAGCCCTGGGGGATGAAGGTCTGGCGCGTCGAGCTCCGCAAGATAAAGCCGCCGGAGCGGCTGGTGCGGGCGATGAACCTGCAAATGACCGCTGAGTGCGAGCGGCGAGCCGCCGTGGTGAAGGCCGAGGGCGAAAAATCGGCGCTGATCCTGGCTGCCGAGGGGCGGCGCGAGGCCGACTTCCGCGATGCCGAGGCGCGCGAGCGGCAGGCCAAGGCTGAAGCGGCCCGTGCGGTCGGCGACGCAGCGCTCTGCTACTTCATCAGCGAACGCTACGTGCAAGCCGTCCCGGCGCTAGGCACCAACCCGGCCAGTCAGCTGGACGTCGTGCCCATGGAAGCGGCCGCCCTCGCGGGTGGCATCGCTCAGGCGCTGGCCTTTCTGAAAGCTGAGCCGCCCTCGCCCTCGCCCCCGCCCCCTGCGCCATCCGCCAAGCCGCCGGAGGGGGGGGCATGGAGCCAGGGCTGATCTGGATCCTGGGCGGCCTGTTGCTGCTCGCCGCCGAACTGGTCCTGCCCGGGGTCTTCCTGTTTTGGAGCGGTCTCGCGGCGATCGGCACCGGGCTGGCGATGCTGCTGGTCGTGCTGCCGTCGACGGGGGTTGCGACGCTGTTCCTGCTGCTGCTGGCGGGCGGGGTCGCCCTGGCGCTCTGGCTACGCCGGCGGGACCCGCCGGCCGCGGTCAACCGGCCGGAAGCCGGGCTGGTCGGGCGGCACGGCACATTGCTGCCGGGCGGCCCTGGGGGGCTGCGCGTGCGGATTGGCGACAGCGACTGGCCGGCGCGCCTGCCCAAGGACATGCAGGTGCCCGAAAGCGCAATTGCGGTCAGGGTCGAGGGCGTGCAGGGCACCACCCTGATCGTCCGGCCGGATGCGCGCTGAGGCCATCTTGAACCCAGCCCGGCGTCGGGCAATCTAGGCGTCATGGAACGCCAAAGATCCGCGCGCGCCGACGCCCCCGTCATCCTCGACATGACGCCCGAGGGCGAATTCCGAGACCCCCCACCGCGGCGGGGGGGCACGAGGCTCGACCGGGTCCTGGAAAGGGTCGGCGGCGCTGCCCTGCTGGTCGCGGCGATTACGGGCGGGCTTCTGCTGCTGGCATTGGCCTTCATTTTTGTCAGCCTCGTCCTGCCGGTGTTGCTGGCCGCCGGTGCGTTGGCCGCCGGCGCGCTGTGGTGGCGCCTGCGTCGTCTGCGCCGCCAGATGGCCGCGGCGGCGGCCGAGGCCGAGGTCACCATTCTCCGGCGCGGGTGAGCCCGCCCTTCCGGATCGACCCCGCGCGGCTGCGCGACGTCGGCCCCGGCGGCCGGCTGCGCCGCATCCCGCCGCCGATGGGCTGGCTGGACGCACGGCATCGCGCATTGCTGTTTTGGGCTGCCGGAGCCGGGTTGCTGGTGGCCGGCCTGGCAGGGCTGACGGTTGCGGCTTTCGCGCTCGGCTGGCGGCGGCTGGCGGCTGGCGGGGCCGTGGCGATGTTGCTGGCAACACCTTTGTTGGGGGCGGGGCCAATGCTGGATTGGTGGAAACATCGTCGCTGAGCGGCTAGACCGAAGTTCGTTGAGGCGGAATCGCCGAAAACGGTGAATACCGCGACTAAACAATGGTTTGAGCAGGATGCGTGAGTGAACGCGAACGCAGCCTGCTCTAAAGCAAGTCCGGCCCAAAATATCAGAAGGATGGCCTGCATGGTTGCCAAGACGGATCTGACCGCCGAGGAATGGAACTTGCTGCTGGGCGCCCCGACGCTGGCCGCCATGGCGGTGACGCTGGCCGAACCTAGCGGTCTGTTCGGCATGCTGAAGGAAGGCATGAGCAGCGGCCGCGCCGTGCTGGCGGCGATGAAAGACCCCCACGCCGATGCGTTGGCGCAGGCCTTGGCCCATGACCTCGCCACGTCCGAAGGCCGGCACGCCGTCAGTGCCACGTTGAAGGCGAACCTCGCGGGCAAGCGCCCAGCCGAGATGAAGGCGGAAGTGCTGCAATCCCTCGGTCGCGTCGCCGCGCTGGTCGATCAGCGCGCTCCGGCCGAGGCGGCGGGCTTCAAGACTTGGCTGCTGCACATCGCCGAGCAGGCGGCGGAAGCCTCGACCGAGGGCGGGTTTCTTGGCTTCGGTGGGGTCCGGGTGAGCGATGCGGAAAAGGCGACGCTCGGGGATCTGCGCCGGACCTTCGGCCTCGCCTAAGCCGGTCGGCTATTCGGCGGCGAGCGCTGGGCGCGCGGCTAGGCCGCAGGCTTCCGCCAGCAGCCGGTAGCTGCGCTGGCGGGCTGCCGGATCGTGGCAGGGCGTCAGCACCGCGATCTCGGCGGCACCATGCGCCGCAGCCATCGCCGCGAGCTTCGCCTGCACCTGTTCCGGCGCGCCGACCAGGGCGCGGGCGCGGATCGGCGCCAGATGCGCCCGCTCAGCTGCCGTGAAGGGATAGGCCTCGGCCTCCGCGACGCTCGGTAGCGGTGGGAAGCGGCCGGTATCGCGGAACAGCCGCCATAACTCGCGCGACTTGAACAGCCGCCAGGCTTCCGCCTCGGTATCGGCGGTCAGGGCGAAGACCGCGATGGCGGCATGCGGCGCCCCCAGGCGCCCGGGCCTATCCGGGTGCGCGCGGAAGCCCTCCCGGTACAGTGCCATCACCTGTTCCGAGCCCTGCTCGCCGATAAAGTGCGCGAAACAATAGGGTAGGCCGAAATAGGCCGCGACCTGGGCGCCATAGTCGGAGGAGCCGAGGATCCAGACCTCGGGTCGGGTAGGCACCTGGGGATTGGCCACGACCTGGCGGAAGGGATGTCCCTCCGGCAGCCCCTCGCCGAGCCAGCCGAGGACGTCCATCACCTGGTTCGGGAAGCGGTCCGCCGCTTCCTGCGCATTCGGGTTCAGCGCGAAGGCGGTCCGCCCGTCCGAGCCTGGCGCGCGGCCGACGCCGAGATCGATCCGCCCGGGTGCGATCGCCTCGGCGACCTTGAACTGTTCGGCGACCTTCAGCGCGGCGTAATGCGGCAGCATCACCCCGGCGGTGCCGACCCGGATGCGCCGCGTCGTCGCGGCGATGGCCGCAACCAGCATCTCTG
>Ga0114972_10000102_pt1 | contig 56153 bp, 37 predicted proteins | sample M_140807_EF_Meta_FD_87354 | JGI IMG/M metagenome (GOLD analysis project Ga0114972, IMG submission 87354) | Freshwater microbial communities from Lake Montjoie, Canada to study carbon cycling - M_140807_EF_MetaG | ecosystem: Environmental > Aquatic > Freshwater > Lake | place: Lake Montjoie... | reverse complement strand
GTGGTGAACGATCTGCTCCCTGCCGGTCTCCTTTTCGTGAGCTCTACCGCCAGCACCGGCAGCTATGTCTCGAACACCGGGGTTTGGACGGTTGGGAATGTCGCCGCCAGCGTGACCAACACGCTCACGATCGTGGCGACGGTCAAGACCCCGGCATCAGGCCAGCCCGCGCTGCCACAGAAGAACACCGCCACTGCCACGTCGACGACCCCCGACCCCAACCCGAACCAAAACACCGGTGAGTCCACGGTCACGCCGAAGCAGGCCGATCTCGTGGTCGAAAAGGTCGTCAACGATCCGACGCCGAAGGTCGGCGACACGATCACGTTCACGATCACGGTGTCGAACAAGGGGCCCGACACGGGGACGAACGTCGTCGTCAACGACCGGCTCCCCACGGGCCTTACGTTCGTGTCTGCCAGCGCTACCCAGGGCAGCTATATCGCGGGCACCGGCGTCTGGACAGTCGGCACCGTGACCACGAGCGACTTCCCGATCCTGACGATCCTCGCGACGGTGAACCGGCCCGCGAGCGGGATCCCGCCGGCGGTGACGAACACGGCCACCGTCACCGGCACCGAATACGACCCCGTCCTGTCGAACAACACCGATAGTGTCACCGAGACGCCGCAATACGCCGACCTCGCGGTCGACAAGGTCGTGAGCGACGCCCGGCCGAACGTCGGCGACACGATCACCTACACCGTCAGGCTCTCGAACAAGGGCAAAGACACCGCCGCGGGCGTGACGATCCTCGACCAGCTCCCCACCGGCCTGCAATTCGTCTCCGCGACCCCGAGCCAGGGCGCTTACGACGCCGGCAACGGCATCTGGGATGTCGGCACGGTCGACACGCTCTTTGCCCGCACGCTTTCGATCCGGGCGACGGTCCTGCCGCCCACCTCGGGCATCCCGCAGCCGACGACCAACACGGCGAGCGTGCAGACGAGCGACCAATACGATCCCGATCCGACGAACAACACCAAGAGCGTCACCGAGACGCCGCAATACGCCGATCTTGCTGTGGAGAAGGTGGTCGACGACCCGAACCCGAACGTCGGCGGGCAGATCACGTTTACGATCACGGTGCGGAATCTCGGCGCTGACACCGCCACGGGCGTGACGCTCCTCGACGTGCTGCCGACTGGGCTCACGTTCATCTCGGCAAGTCCCTCGGCCGGCACGAGCTATGACCCGGCAAGCGGCGTGTGGACGGTCAACTCGCTGCCGGTGGGCGGCGTCGAGACCCTCACGATCGCGGCCGCCGTGGCGGGCGCCGGCTCGTTCACGAACGTGGCGGCGGTCACGAAGTCGGACCAGTTCGACCCCGATCCCGACAACAATACGGACCAGTCGACCGTCACCACCCGCGAGGCCGATCTCGCCGTCGTGAAGACCGTGAGCGACGCCACGCCGAACGTCGGCGACACGATTACGTTCACCGTCACGCTCTCGAACGACGGCCCCGATGCCGCCAGTGACGTGGAGGTCACGGAGCAGTTTCCGGCTGCCGGCCTGCAGTTCCTCTCCGCCACGCCAAGCCAGGGCAGCTACAACACCGGCACCGGCGTCTGGACCGTCGGCGCGGTCGCTTCCGGCGACTCCAAGACGCTCACGATCCTCGCCCGCGTCCTCGCCCCGGCGGTGAATACGATCCCCACGGCCCGGACCAACATTGCGAGCGTTACCAAGGCCGACGAATACGATCCGAATCCCGGCAACAACACCGGGTCGGTCACCGAGACGCCGAAGTACGCCGACCTCGGCGTCAAGAAGACGACGAGCAACGTCCAGCCCAACGTGGGCGACACGATCACATACACCGTGAGTCTCTTCAATCTCGGCACGGCTGTGGCCACGAACGTCGAGGTCACCGACGCCCTCCCGGCCAACGTGGCGTTCATTTCGGCCACGCCCGCCACTGGCACGCGATTCCAGGAGACGCCGACAGGGGGCGTCTGGAGCGTGCCCTCGATCGCGCCGGGGCAGACGCTCGTCCTCACGCTCACGGTCGAGGCCGTGAACACGAGCGTGGCGTTCAACACCGTCACGATCACCCACAGCGACGTCTGGGATCCGAATAATCGCAACAACACGGCGAAGACGCCGACCGACCCGCAGGAGGCCGACCTCATCGTCTCGAAGACGGTGGACAAGTCGACGCCGAACGTCGGCGAGAACGTGACGTTCACGATCACGCTCGAGAATCTGGGGCCGAGCAGCGCATTGAACGTGAGCCTGACGGACACGCTCCCCGCGGGCCTGCAGTTCGTAAGCGCTACGCCGAGCACGGGCAGTTTCGCGAGCGGCGTCTGGACGCTTGGGACCGTCACTTCAGGTGCGACGCCGACGCTCACGCTCGTCGCCAAGGTGCTCGCCCCCTCCTCGGGTCCCGTCTCGCAGCAAGAGAACACTGCCACCGCAACGAGCACGACCCCCGATCCCTACCCGGAAAACAACACCGGCACGTCCTCGGTCACCCCGAAGCAGGCCGATCTCGAGATTTTCAAGACCGTGAACAACAAGGAGCCGTCGATCGGCGAAACGATCGAGTACACGCTTACCGTCGACAATCTCGGCACCGACACGGCGACCAACGTGCGGGTCCAAGACATTCTTCCCATGGGGCTCACGTTCGTGTCGGCCACGCCGTCGGTCGGCGGGTATGACGCTGGCACGGGCACCTGGACCGTCGGCACGGTGACCACGGCAGACACACCGACCCTCGTGATCTTTGCGAAGGTCACCGGCGCAACGGGCGGCACGCTGACGAACACGGCCACCGTTTCCGCCACGGAATACGACCCCGATCCCTCGAACAACACCGATAGCGAAGAGATCATCGTCCCGCCGAGCGGCGTGATCGTGGGCACCGACATCGGCTGCGTTACCGGCCCGTTCGTCCGCGTCATCGATCCCAACACGGGCGCCGATCGGATCATCCCGTTCTTCGCCTACGAGTCGAGCTTCCGCGGCGGCGCCCGCGTCTACGGCGCCGACGTCACTGGCGACGGCATCCCGGAGATCATCACGGCCCCCGGCCCGGGTCGGCCAGCGGAGGTCCGCGTCTTCTCCAACACCGGCTCCCCACTGCCGCAATATAACTTCTTTCCGTTCGGCAGGGGTTACAACGGCGGCCTCGAGATCGCCGCTGGCCCGATCACGGCCGCCGGCAAAATCCAGATCGTTGCCTCGCAGACCCGCGGCGGCACCGTCCGCGTATTCGACGTCAACCCGTCTGCAGCGACGCCCGTCGTCGGCACGCCCGTCCGCCAGCTGCAGCCCTTCGGGGCCGCGTACCGCAGCGGCGTGTTCGTCGACACGGCCGACATCGGCACGTTCAGCGGCCGGACGCGGAGTTCTTCGGCACCCGACGGGATCACCGAGCTCGTGGTCGGCAGCGGCCCCGGGATTCGGGCCACGGTCAACGTCTACAACGGCCAGCCGGCAAGACCGTCCCTGCTCAATTCGTTCAATCCGTTCCGCGCCGGCTACAGCCGCGGCGCCTCGGTCGCCCGGCTCCCGTCGAGCGTGCCCGGCAACGCCGACAGGATCCTCGTCTCGGCCGGGTCGAGCGGCGGCTCGCTCGTCGAGACCTACAGCGGTCTGTCACAGACCCGGCAGGCCGTATTCGCCGCCTACGCCGGCAGCCGGTCCGACGTCTTCTCGGCGGCGATCAACGACAACGAGCTGTTCAGCGTCGAAGGGCAGTTCGGCCGGACCGACGGCGTGCGGAAGAATCGCTCGACCTCCGGCGCAGGCTCGTACACGCTTCCGCAGTCCACGGCGTCCTACCCGCCGCTCCGGGTCGCCATCCTCCGCCGGTAGCAGGGGAATCGCCCGACCGGCCGATGGGAGTGGAACGTTCCGATTTCCGTAGGCCACCCATGACAGGCTGAAGCCTGGCCGACATCGGGCCGCCGGAGGGCAAGGGCCGATCAGCAGGCGGAGCCGTCAAGGAACGGCCCGCGAGGACGGAAAGGTTTTCCCTGAAGTAGCCAGGCGTCATTCAGGCTGCTCGCCATCGAGTGCCGAGCGGATGGCGAGCCGGGCCGCCCGCCAGCGGTTTTTCACCGTTCGCTCGGAGCAGCCGATCGTGGCGGCGATCGTCTTCTGGTCGGCGCCCATGAACCAGACGAGCTGAAAGATCTCGCGGAGGTCGTCGGGCAGGTCGTCGATCGCCTGCTGGAACCGGGTCCAGCGATCGAGCGACGAGGCCGTGGTGGCAAGGTCCTCGATCCGCTCGACAATTTGCCCGTCGGCCGAGCCCGTGCCGGGGATGCCGTTCGTGCCCCGATGGGCGGCGTATGACTCTGGCCCTGCATGGCTGCGGGCGAGGTCGAGGAGTTCGCGGCGGATCTGCAGCACCGCGAGTCCCAGGAGATCCCGCGGCGAGTCGATCGCGAGCCGACCGAGGGTGCGATGGAGTCGCATGGCTGCGGCCTGAAAGACATCGTCGGTGTCCTCCCAGCGGCGGACGTTCGGAAAGCGGGCGAGCATCCGCCGGGCGATGATCCGCATCCGCCCGGCCGCGCAGGCGATCACGGCGTCGCGGGCCTGGGGCTCGCCCGCCCGAAGCCGCTCAAGGCAGTCTGTCAGACCTTCCTCGTGGCGGTCCTCCATCTGCCGTTCTCCATGCACGTCCGTCGAAAGGAAACCGTCGCGGCTGGAAACCCCGGGGCCGGCAGGCAGTGGTTTCCGAGGGTCTCCGGTCTGTTCTACAGGATCCCTCTTCCTGGGAGGATGATCACTCGTAAAAAGGGTACACTCCTGCCATGGACGCTGCCGATTCATCCACCGGCCAGCAGGCGCGGGATGTCACGATCCGACCGGAGTCATCCTGGCTCTGCGGGGCATCGGATTCCTTCGGTCTGCGGTTCGAATCGGCGGCCGAGCTGCCGGCCGGAACCGACCTCGGCGGCGTGACGATCGTCCGCCCGATCGGTGCAGGGGGCATGGGCAGGATTTACGAGGCCCGGCAGCATGCGCCCGCCCGGGCCGTCGCCGTCAAGCTGATGCGGAACGGGATCGTCTCCAAGCCGCTGCTCCGCCGGTTCGAGTTCGAGGCCGAGGTGCTCGCGCGGCTGCGGCACCCGAACATCGCCCAGATCTTCATGGTCGGCTCCCATCGGCAGGGCGACCTCGCGATGCCGTTCATCGTGATGGAGCTGGTACCGGAGGCCCTCACGCTGACCCGCTTCGCCGAGGAGAACCGGCTCTCGGTCCGTGAACGGATCCGGCTCTTCGCCTCGGTCTGCGAGGCGATCGCCCATGGGCACCGCAACGGCGTGATCCATCGGGACCTGAAGCCTGGCAACATCCTCGTCGACGCCTCCGGAGTGGTGAAGGTGATCGACTTCGGCGTCGCCCGCTCGACCGACGCGGGAGAAACCCGGAGCCTCTGCACGAATGCCGGCGAACTCGTCGGCACGCTGCTCTACATGAGTCCGGAGCAGATGGGAGCCGCGAGCGGCATGGTCGACACCCGGACCGATGTCTACGCCCTCGGCGTCGTGCTCTTCGAACTCGTCACCGGAAAGCTTCCCTGCGATCTCCGCGGCAAGTCGCTGCCTGAGGCCGCACGGCTGCTGGCGGCGGGCAATCACCGTCTCGCGGAGTCGGTCGAGTTGGCCTCTGCAGGGGATGATTCGATCGGCAGGTTCGAGGCCCGTGGGCTCGGCACGCTCGTTGCCAGCTGCCTTCAGCCGCTGCCCGAGGACCGCTATCCGACGGCGGTCGAGGTGGCCGCGGAGATCGGCCGCTGGCTGAGCGGCGAGCCGATTCTGGCCCGGCCACCCTCGCTCCCGGAGGCCCTCTGGAGGCTCTGCCGCAGGCATCGGGCGGCCGCCCTTGCGGCTGCGGCCGTGGCCCTCTCGCTTGTGATCGCGACAGCCACAGTCACGGCGTTTTCACTGCGGGCAGAGCGGCAGCGACAGGAGGCCGAAACGGCCCGTGGTGTCGCCGAGGAGCGACGGCAGGAGGCCGACCGGCTTGCCGCGAGCCTTCGCGCAGAACTCTATCTCTCCGACGTGCTGCTCGCCGCCGAGGCCCGCGATCGGGACAACCTGCCCGAGGCTCGGCGACTGCTCGCCGAGGCCCGGGGGCTCGCCTCCAGCCCTGGCGGCGGCCATCCGATCGAACTCGACTGCCTCGCTGCCTCGCTCGACGATTCGCTCGCGGTCTTCGATGGCCAGCGTTCGACCGTCACGGCGGTGGCCTGGAACCAGGCCGGCACGCGGCTGGCGATGGCGGGATCGGATGGCTCGATCCGGATCGGGGCAGTGCCCGACTGGCCGGGAGACGGCGCCCCAGCAACCAGCATTGCCTTGGACAGTGCGGCGACGATCTGGTCCTTGGCCTGGTCGCCCGACGGCTCGGCGATCGCGGCGGCGCTGGCCGACGGCACGGCCCGGGTCCACGACGTCGGCACGGGCGTCGAGCGGCTGCGGATCGACCATGGAGGCGGGGGGAAACCCGAGCGGCTTTACGGCGTGGCCTATTCCAGCGACGGCAGGATCCTGGCGACCGCGTCGAAGGACAAGACGGCGCGGCTCTGGGATGCGTCCAGCGGGCGGGAGATGCTCGTGCTTCGCGGCCATGCGGGAACGGTCCACGCCGTCGCCTTCTCGCAGGATGGCCGGACCCTGGCGACGGCATCGCAGGACAGCACGGTGCGGCTCTGGAACAGAGCCGACGGCCGGGAACTCTCCAGACTCGAAGGTCATGCCGACCGGGTCTTTGGGCTGGCATTCGCCGCCGACGACAGCCGGCTGGCCAGCGGCTCGGAGGATGGCAGCCTGCGGATCTGGGACCTGGTCACAGGCCGCGAGACCGCCTGCCTGCGGCATCCGTTCCGGGTCAATGCCCTGGCCTTCATCGGTCCCGACCAGATCGCCTCGGGCTCCGGCGACGGTATCCTCAGGATCTGGCAGATCAGCGAACAGCGGGAGGTCGGCCGACGCCGCGGTCATGGCGGCGCCATCTTCTCGATCGCCGCGACCACGGACGGCCGCTGGATCGCCAGCGGTTCCGCCGACACGACGACGCGAATCTGGCGGTCGGATCTGCAGAGCGACCCCGCGATCACGTGCCTGGGCGGGGTGTCGTGCGTTGCGGCTTCCAGCGACGGCTCGCTGATCGCCACCGCGGGCGACGGCCAGTCCGGCCAGGATCGTCCTGATGACAGACATCTCGTGCAGCTCTGGGACCCGCGGACGCTCGAGCCGGTCGCGGCCCTGGCCGGTTCGACCGCGGGGTTCAAAGACATCTGCTTTACGCCCGATGGAGAGCGGCTCGCGGCCGCGACGGAGGATGGCAGCGTTTGCATCTGGCGTCTCGCGAGCCACGAGCGAACGCTCCTGCTCAAGCCTCACGACCGCCGGATCTACTCGCTCGACGTCGTCGGTGACCGCCTCGCGACGGCAGCCGAAGACCGCAAGGCCCGGCTCACCGAGATCAGCACCGGCGCGGCCCTCGGGCCGGACTGCCGCCATCCGCGCCGGGTGCTCTGTGCCCGGCTTTCAGCCGACGGCAGCCGGCTCTATACGGCCTGCGAGGATCGCCTCGCGAGGTGCTGGAATCCCCTCACGGCCGAGCTTCTGGCAACGTTCGCCGGCCACACCGGTCCGGTCAATTGGCTCGCCCTTTCGCCCGATGGCCGCCGCCTCGCCACCGCCTCGTCGGACGAAACCGTACGGATCTGGGATGCAGACACCGCCTCGCCGCTGGCAACGCTCACCGGTCCGTCACGCCAGATCTGGAAAGTCGCCTTCTCGCCCGACGGCAGCCGTGTCGCCGCAGTCTCTGCCGATGCCACGGTGCAGATCTGGGACGCGGCCACGGGTCGAAAGGCGTCGATGCTCCGCGGCCACACCGATCAGGTCTGGGGGCTTGCCTTCGGGGCCGGCGGGCGAACGCTCTTCAGCGGCGGCTGGGACGGCACGGCCCGCATCTGGGGCCTGTCGGCGGCCGCGATCGGTAAATCCCCGGCACTGAAACCGGGGAGCCGGGAATGAAATGGTCGTCGGTTCAGGCGGCGCCCGAGCCGCGAAGCACCTGGCCGAGCGTCTCCTGGAGAACGGCGGCGCTCCGCTTCAGTCCCTGCATCTCCTTGGGCCAGAGCTCGATTTCGAGCGTCTTTTCGGCGCCCCTGCGGCCCACGACCGTGGGCACCGAGATCGCCACGTCGCGCAGGCCGTAGCAGCCGGTCTGGACGGTCGAGACGGGCAGCACCCGCTTCGTGTCGAGGGCCATCGCGTGGATCACCTCGGCGATCGAGACGCCGACGGCGAAGCCCGCGCCGGTCTTCTTCTTGATCATCTCGGCCCCGCTCGTCTTGGCCCGCTGGAAGACATCCTCGCCGAGCTTGTGGCTGAAGCCCGGATACTTCTCCAGCGGCAGGCCGGCGACGCTGGCGCTGCTCCAGACCGGCACCATGCTGTCGCCGTGCTCGCCGAGGATCATCGCCTGAACCTGCGTGGCGGGGCATTTCAGGTTCATGGCCAGGAGGCTGCGGAAGCGGAGCGTGTCGAGCAGCGTGCCGAGGCCGATCACCTGCCCCTTGGAAAGGCCCAGTTCCTTCTCGGCGAGGTAGGTGAGGATGTCGACCGGATTCGAGACCACGAGCACCGTGGCATCCCGCCGCAGCCCCTTCGACCTGATCGACGCCAGGATCGTGCGAAAGAGCTCGACGTTGCGGTTGATCAGCGCCAGCCGGCTCTCGTCGGGCTTGCGTCGCAGGCCGGCGGTGATGCAGATGCAGTCGGCGTCGGCCAGCTGTTCGTAGCCGCCGGCATGGATCGACTGGTCGGCGATCGCCGCCGTGCCATGGAGCATGTCGAGGGCCTGGCCGTCGGCCAGATCGGCATTGGCATCGACGATCACGATCTCGTGAACGATGCCGCCGAGCTGGAGGGCGAAGCCCGCCGACGAGCCGACGATGCCACCACCACCGATGATCCCAACTTTCATGAGGAGTTCCTTGAGCGCGAGTGACGAGGTCGACGGGGCCGTGTCAGGCCGACATCTTGATCCCCAGCTGCCTGCAGACGGTTTCCGTGACCACCCTGACGAGGGCCTCATGGTCGAGCCCGGCCGCGGCTGCGGGGATCGTCGAGGCGGCTGGAAGGGTCATCGGCGGAGGGGCGTCGAAGGCCTTGCGGTCGACCCCCGTCGTGCTCCAGCTGGCCCGAAACACGTCGTTGGCGCAGATGTCGCAGTTCTCGATTCCCTTCTCCAGCCGCGGGTCGCTGTAGCCCCACTTCTGCTTGAGTTCGAGCAGTTCCTGGGTCTCCTGCTTGCTGAGGAAGGTGACCCGGCCGAGGTCCTTGGCGAGCATCAGGATCCGGCAGTAGGCGTCGAGGATCTCGGTCCACCAATAGGCCTTCTCGACCGTTTCGCCGAAGCTCACTGTGCCGTGGTTGGCCAGGATCACTACGTTCGACTGCTTCACGAACGGCTTGACGGTGTCGGCGAACTTCTGGCCACCGGGGGTCTCGTAGCGGGTGATCGGCACGTCGCCGAGAAACACCTCGACCTCTGGGAGCACGCACTGCGGGATCGGCTCGCGGGCCACGGCGAAGGCGGTGGCGTGGGGTGGGTGGCAGTGGACGACCGAATTGATGTCGGGCCGTTCCTTCAGGATCGTGAGGTGGAGGAGAATCTCGCTCGACCGCTTGCGGTTGCCACCGATCTGGTTCCCCTCCATGTCGACGATGCAGAGGTCGGAGGGCTTCATGAAGCCCTTGGAGATCATCGTCGGCGTGCAGAGCACCTCGTTGGGGCCGAGGCGAAACGAGATGTTGCCGTCGTTGCCGGCGGCAAAGCCCTTGTTGTAGATCCGGCGGCCGATGTCGCAGATCTCTTCCTTGAGCTGGTTGAGTGGCTTGTTCGCGGTGGTCATCTTTCCTGCCTGGATGGGTGCCATGGGTGTCGTTCTCCTTGACGATTATGAATCAGGTTTTCGGTCGCGGTCGGTTTGCCTTGGATGCAGATCGTGGCGCGGGTGCCGGTTTTGACGGGCCTGCGGATGGTGACGGCCGGGCGAGGTCGACCCGGTCGATGATGGCGGCGATGTAGGCGTCGACCGGCCTGTCGAGCGGATGAAACGGCTGGGCCGCCTCGCCCCCCTCGCTGAATGCGACCAGCATCCCGTCGCCGCAGCCGAGCGGATCCCAGGCGACGAGTGGCTCGGCGCCGGCCAGGCCCGTGTCGAGGTCGGCGGCCGAGAGCGGCACGATGATCCGGAACACGCCGCCGCGGACCGCGGGCAGCGGTTCGACGAGCGTCAGTGTGCCGATCGTTCTGGCGAGTCGCATGGGGTCTGTCTGGGCTTGAGGAACCTGGGCGGCCGCCCTGGATCAGTGGCTGTGGCCCTTGCAGGCACAGGGGGTCGGAGCGGAGTCGAGGTCGGCCGGCACGCTGCCGGTATTCCGCTTCGCAAACTCGACGGCCAGCCGCTCGAGGCTCACGGCGGAGAAATCCCTGGGGTCGATCGCGACGACATTCGCGGCGCAGGCGTCGATGGCGGCCAGGATGGTGGTCGCATCGCGGCCGCTGATCGCCCGCAGACTCGGCTGCCGATTGGCGAGGATGACGGCCGCGGCGGGCCTGCCCGTGAGTAGCAGGCAGCGGGCGCCGTCGCGGGGCACGTGCGTCGCAAAGGCATCGATCGCGGCCCCGAGGCCGGCCGCGGGAAGCTGCTGGGTTCCGGGCACGGCCCGCGGGATTCCAGCGGCTCGGCCGGCGAGGTCGGCGGGGCAGTCGGCCCGGGCGATCACGAGCGGCCGGACTGCGGCCGCCGATCCCATCGTGGCGGTCGCCCGCAGAATCTCGATTCCGGCATCGACTGCAAACTCCCGGGCCGAGGGGGTGATCACGGCCGAGGCTGGCACGGTCAGACGGCGGGTGCCAGAGCTGAGTCGCTCGAGCAAGGCGAGCGTGATCACCCGCTCCGCGATCACCGGGCCGTCGTTGCCGGAAGACTGGGCTTCCGTCGCGAGGGAGTTCGTGACCTGGGCGGCACTCGGAGCCGGAGTCCCGGCCCCAGCGGAGGAAGCCACCTGCCCGGACTGAATCCGGGCGAGCACCTCGGCCACGATGCTGCGGACGATGTCTGGGCTGATGGGGGCGGAGGCCATGGGTGTGCTCTGGGAGCGCTCTGGGCGCGGGTGCGGTCAGGCTGAAAGGGGAGGATCGACGATCGCCACCGCGCTCCAGCGTGCGGGCGTGGTGTCGCTCTTGAGCCGCTCCCGCAGGAGCCGGCCGTCGCTGGTGATCATCACCGTGTCGCCGGGGCCGGCCGAGACGACGTCGATCGAGATCTGCGGGTCGCCGTCGGGGGAGCGGCCGTCGGCGAGCAGCGGCTGAACGAGCAGCAGTTTGGCGCCGAGCAGCGACGGGTGTTTGACCGTCGACGTGACCGTTCCGATGACGCGGGCGAGTTGCATGGTGTTTCCCGAGAGGCGAGGCCGAAGCCTGTCCTAGGTGGGGCTGCCGAGGATGCGGAGATCGTCGACCAGCGTGCAGCGACGCTGCCGGGTGAAGGTGAGCGGCGTGGTCACGCCCTCACCGGTCGGGGTGGCGATCGAGAACGAGAGGTAGCCCTCGCCGCCGAGACCGAGACCGGCCACGCTGGGGCCGTTCTTGACGAACAGCGTCGTGTCGAGAAGCCGTCCCATCCGGGTCATGGTGCGGACGTTGTTGGAGTGGATGATCGCGGTGTGGCGGAAGCCGTGCTCGCTCTCGTGGGCCAGCCGGATCGCCTCGTCGACGTCCTTGCAGCGGACGAACGGCACGAAGGGCATCATCTGCTCGGTCGGCACGAAGGGGTTGTCGTTGGCGGTCTCGCCGAAGACGAGTTCGAGATCGTCCGGGGCTTCGGCGCCGGCCGCCCGGGCGAGCACGGCGGCGTCCTGGCCGATGAAGTCCTTGCAGGGCGCCCAGTGGCGGTGGCCCCCCTCACCGACCATCACGATCGCCTTCTGGGTGAGCGTCTCGACCTGGCGGCCGTGAAGCCGCAGGGCGCCGGCCCGCTCCATCGCGGCCATCATCGCGTCGAACACGCTCTCCACGACGAACACCTGCTTCTCGCCGATGCAGAGCAGGTTGTTGTCGTAGGCCGCGCCGGCGATGATCGAGCGGGCGGCGTTGTCGAGGTCGGCGGTCTCGTCGACCACGACCGGCGGATTGCCGGGACCGGCGACGATCGCCCGCTTGCTCGACTGCATCGCGGCCCTGGCCACGGCCGGCCCTCCGGTCACGCAGATCAGCTTCACGCCCCGGTGATTGAAGAGTTCGGCCGCCGTTTCGAGCGTCGGCTCGGCGACGAGGCAGACCAGATTGTCGATGCCGATGTCGCGATGGATCGCCTGGTTGAACCGGCGAACGCCCTCGGCCGCCACCTTCTTGCCGCTGGGATGCGGATTGACGACGACGGTGTTGCCGCCGGCGATCATGTTGATCGCGTTGCAGGCGATCGTCGGCAGGGAGTGGGTCACCGGGGTGATCGCGCCGATGACGCCGAACGGGGCGTGTTCGATCACGGCCAGGCCGTGATCGCCGCTGAAGACCTCGCTCTGCATGAACTCCACGCCCGGCACCTTCTCGCCGAGCACCTTGAGCTTCTCGATCTTGTGGACGAGCCGGCCGACCTTCGTCTCGGCGAACTCCATCCTCCCGAGTTCCTCGGCGTCCTCGATCGAGATCCGGCGGATGTGGGCGATCGCCTTCCGGCGGCCCTCCACGCCGAGCCGCTCGAGCTGCTCGAAGGCCTCCTGGGCTGCCCGGACGGCGTCGTCGACGCCGGCGAAGATGCCGTTGGCGCCAGAAAACGAGCCGGATGGGCGGGCCTGGCTCGGGGAATGGTTCGCGGCTCGATTCGAACCCGGGGCGGCCGCCGTCTTCAATTCGGCGATCACCTGGCGGACGATCTCGGCGATCTCGGGGGCTGTGGCGCTGGACATGGATGATTACTTCCTGTTGAAGACTTCCTGGCCTTCGATCCGGACGGTGTCGATGAGCCCGATGACGACGGCGTCGATCGGGAGGGTCTTGGTCTCGGGGGTCAGCCGGGCGCTCGAGCCCTGTGTGACGAGGACGAACTGCCCCTCGCCGGCGCCGAGGGTGTCGACGGCGATGAAGGTGCGGCCGGTCGAGACGAGCCTGTCTCGCGACTTCTCGTCGAGACGGTAGGGCTCGACCACGAGCAGCTTGTGGCCGGTCATCGACTCGGCCTTCTGCGTGGCCACCACGGATCCGGTCACCAGTGCGACGAACATCAGCCAGCGCTCCTCTCTGGGGTTCCGCCCGCGAGCAGGTCGCGGGCCTGCCGGGCCACGATCAATTCCTCGTTTGTCGGAACGACCCAGACGGCGACCTTCGCCGCGGGGCTTCCGATCGACCGCTCCGCCGATCCCTTGGCCGCGTTGGCCACGGGTTCGATCGCGATCCCGAGATCCTCCAGTCCGGCGAGCACCGCGGCCCGGGTCAGCGGCGAGTTCTCGCCGATGCCACCCGCGAAGCCGATGCAGTCGAGCCCGCCGAGTTCCACGATCCCCGCTCCGAGCCAGTGGCGGATCGAGGCCACGTAGACGTCAATCGCCGTCCGGGCCCGCGGATTGCCGGCCGCGGCCGCCTCCTCGAGGTCCCGCATGTCGCCCGATGTGCCCGACATTCCCGCCAGCCCGCTGCCGCTCGAAAGCTCGGCCAGCAGCTCCTCGAACCCCTTGCCCGTCGCCTTCGCCACGTGGACGAGGGCGAACGGATCGAAGTCGCCGGCCCGGTTATTCTGGGGCAGGCCCGACTGCGGGCTCATCCCCATCGACGTCCCCACGCTCCTTCCATCCCTGATCCAGCAGACGCTGCTCGAGCCGCCGAGGTGGCAGGAGATCGACCGCAGCGGTCTGTCCTGACGCTTGGGCACGAGCCCCGCCAGCCGCTCCGAGACGAAGCGGTGGCTCGCCCCGTGGAAGCCCCAGCGGCGCACGAGATGCCGCTCGACCCAGTCGGTCGGAACGGCATACAGGGCGTTGCGGTCCGGGATGGTGGCATGGAATCCCGTCTCGAACGCCGCCACCAGCGGAACCCGAGGCAGCCTCTCCCCGAGCAGCCGCATCGCCCGCACGTAGGGCGGGTTGTGGGCCGGTGCCACGAGTGACATCTCCTCCATCGCCGCGAGCACGTCGGCCGTGACCCGAACGACCCCGCTCACGCGGCCGCCATGCACCGCCTTGAACCCCACCGCCGCCACCTCGTCGATGCTCTCGAGGGGTCCGCCGGAGCCCGTCAGCTGATCGACCGCGGCCTGCAGGGCGACGGCGTGATCGGGCACGGGCATGACGGTCTCGATCGAACGGCCTGCGGTCGTGGCCCCGGGAGCGGCTGGCAACGACGCGTAGACGCGGCTCTCGGCCGCGCCGACCCGTTCGACACCACCCTTGGCGAGTTCCAGGCCCCCCTCCGCGCCGGCCGTTTCCGGCAGGTCGAAGAGACGGTACTTGAAGCTCGTCGATCCGAGATTGGCTACGAGGACTTTCATGGTTCTTGACGTGCTTGAGCAGCCTTCCTCAGCTGAAAAACGCGGCCACGAGGCTGTCGGCAGGACGGGGGATCACGTGGCTGGCCACGAGTTCGCCCACCTGCTGTGCCGCCGTCGCACCGGCCTCGACTGCCGCCCGCACGCTGCCGACGTCGCCCTGGACGACGGTCGCCACGTAGGCATTACCGATGCTGATCCGCTTCAGAATCTTCACATTGGCCGCCTTGGCCATCGCGTCCGTCGCCTCGACGAGGCCGACGAGTCCCTTGGTCTCGAGCAGTCCGATCGCAGTGTTCATGTCTGTTCCTTCTGAATGGGTTCGATCTGTGAAAGAGGGGAAAACCGAGTTCAAAAACAGGTCCAATTGCGTGTCCACGGTTGCCGCAGCCCGTCAGACATTGGCGGGCAGGACGATCCCGATGTCCTCGTGAGGACGGGCGATCACCTGCACGCTGACGACATCGCCGATCCGGCCGCCGGCCGCCGCACCCGCGTCGGTCGCCGCCTTCACCGCGGCAACGTCACCCGAGACGAACGCCGTCACGAGTCCGCTGCCGATCTTGTCCCAACCGATGAAGGTCACGTTCGCCGCCTTCATCATCGCGTCCACCGCCTCGACGAGGGTGACGAATCCCTTCACCTCGATCATGCCGAGGGCTTCGACGTTTTTCGCCATCTGTAGCTTCGCTCCTGTGTCAAACAACCAACCATTCCTGGCGGGGCCATCCCCGCCGACCGCACCGGCGCGCGCCGGAGAGACGGTCTTGTTTCGTGCCTGCGATTTCCTCGCTGCCGTTTTTTTGGCCGCTGTTCTTTTGGCGGCTGGTTTTCTGGCCATCGCTGATGTCTCCGGCGGCCGCTGGGCCGTCCTAGGTCTGCCTCACGAGTTCCACGCCCTCGGCGTGGTCGAGGTCGGCCGCATTCCCCTCGTCGGTGTCGATGTGGACCTCGAGTTTGCTCGTGGCATCGGCCCGCACGAGCAGGTCGCGAAGCACGAGGCCGCAGCTTCCCTTGATGACGAGGCTCATCCGGTCGCCGTCGCGGACGCCGAAGTGGGCCGCGTCGGCATGGTTCATGTGGACATGCCGCTCGGCGCGGATCACGCCCTCGCCAAGTTCGACGGCGCCAGCCGGGCCGACGAGGACGCAGCCCGGGGTGCCTGCGATCTTGCCGCTGGCCCGAACCGGCAGGTCGATGCCGAGGGAGATGCCGTCGGTGAAGGCGAGTTCCACCTGGGAGGCCTTGCGGGTCGGCCCGAGCACCCGAACCGTGGGCAGCATCTTCCGCTTCGGGCCGACCACCATCACGGTCTCCTCGGCGGCGTAGAAGCCGTCCTGGTAGAGATCCTTCATCGGGGTCAGCCTGCGGCCGGGGCCGAACAGCTTCTCGACGTGCTCGTCGGTGAGGTGGCAGTGCCGGGCCGAGATGCTGACGACCAGTTTGGGCTCGACACCACGTGGAGACTCTCCTCCGGCCCGATTGGCGACGGCCGCCTGCGACGGCGGGAGGCCCCGGGAGCGGAGGACGATCTCCCGGACGATCCGCTCGACGCCGGAGCGGTCGAGTCCGGGAATCGCAAGCCCCGGACTCGCAAAATGCGACGGTGGAAGTGTGGCTGTGGTCATCTTTTCAGAGGGTCATGTCTTCAGAGGGTGACGGGGCGAATCATGAAACCGCCGCCGGGGTGCTGGGCGTCTCCGCAATCACGAGGTCGGCGTCGGCCGAGCGGATCGTCTCCCGCCAATCTGCCGAGAGCCCGTCGTCGGAAACGAAAAGATCGATGGCATCGAGTGCCGAGACGAAGGTCAGGCTCTTGTGCCCAAACTTGGAACTGTCGGCCACGACGATCACCCGGCCGGCTGCCTTGAGCATCGCCTGCTCGGTCTCGGCGAGCAGCAGGTGGGCGTTGAACAGTCCCTCGGCCGTGATCCCCGCCGCGGAGAGGACCGTCGTGGTGACGTGCAGCCGGCCGAGCAGTTCGTTGGCATAAGGGCCGAGGCAGACGCCGGTCCGCGGCGAAACATAGCCGCCGAGGAGCACGACATCGGTGCGGGCCGCCGATGCGAAAAGATTGGCGACGGGCAGGCTGTTGGTGACGATCTGCAGCGAGCGGCCGACGAGCAGGCGGGCGACCTCGTAGGTGGTCGTGCCACCATCGAGGAGCACCGTTTCGCCGTCGTGGATCACCGCCGCGGCCCTAGCCGCAATGGCCCGCTTGGCCGCCCAATTGGCCGGCTGCCGCTCGTCAAACTCCGGAAGCCTGGGAATGCCGCCGGAATAGAGGACTCCTCCGTGGGTTCGCCGGGCCGAACCGTGTTCCTCGAGGGCGTCGAGATCCCGGCGGACCGTCGATTCCGAGACGCCCAGTTCCCGCACGAGTTCGTCGATCGCGGCGAAGCCGCGGATACGGATCATGTCGAGGAGTCGGCTTCGCCGTTCGTGGTTCTGCACGGAAGAGCACCTTTTCCGTGCACCATTATGCTTGGCATCGATCAGATGTCTATCTCAAAAAGATATGAAACAGCCAGAATTCAATCAAGAATGATTGAAGTCGCTCATTTGTTTACACAAGTGCCTTCTGGGCATTGACTTGCGTCGCTCGTGTATGCCAAGAAAACCCTGCCGGTTGGGCAAAGTCTACCTCGCGTTTTCAAATGGGCCGGCCGGATTCAAGACGGATTTTTTGCAGGTATACATTTCGTGACAGTTCTCCGTCACAGTCTTGAGGTCACTGCCGGAGCTGGAGATACGGCCGATTCCAGCCAGATCTGCGTCCGTGCTCTGACAAAAACCGACATTCCTGAGGCCATCGAAACGCTCGCCAGAGCCTGCCGCACGGTCGGGGGCAGTTTGGCCAAGGGCTATTGTCCGGCGAATCCCAGTGCCGAGATCGTCTCGCGGCCGGGCAGGCAGGTGCTTGCCTGGATGGCATTCGTGACCGGCCAGGGTGGCAGGCAGCAGCCGGCCGGACTGGTCACGCTCGTGATCGCCGAGTCCCGCAACGGAAAGAGGTCGTCGGGCGGCGACGACCGCCGGTTTTCAATCGGTCTGTTGCTGGTCGATCCCCAGCATCGTCGCTCCGGAATCGGCACCATGCTCGCCTCGCAGGCCGTGGCTGAGGCTGGCAGGCAGGGGGCCCGGCAGGTGGAGGTCGAGACCCTGGCAGACTGGTCTGCCGCCGAATTCTGGCAGGCGTTTCGGAAGCGGTAGGCTGAGAAGGCACGCGAGCCCAAGCCGGCATGGGCAAGGCGACGGGGTTCGGATACGGTATTTGAGACACTGTTCTTCGGAGGATTCCGCAATGATTCGGTTGCTCGCCACGTTTGTCCTGCTGCTCGTGATGACGGTCGAATCCCTGGCTCAGGAGCCGGCCCCGGCCAAGAAGCCGGTGGTGTTCGCGGCCTATGCCACCCCGCTGGATGAACCCTGGAACATGGTGATTCACGGGGCGCTCCAGCATGAAGAGAAACTGGGCCGGATCAGTTACTCCTGGAAGGACAGCCTCGGCACCCCGGAGGCCATGACCGCCGGGCTTCAGGCGGGGCTCGGCCGCCGGCCCGATCTTGTCTTCGCCGACGGGGCCGACTCCCTCGACGCCATCAAGGCCGTGGCGGCGTCCAATCCCGGGATCGCCTTCGTCGTGGGAACCTCCGCAGGGCCGGTGCCGCCAAACCTCTCGGTCTTCGACAGCAACCTTTCCGAGCCTGCCTATCTCTGCGGCGTCATCGCCGGAAAACTGACGAAGACCGGGATCGTGGGCGTGGTGGCCGGCCGGAGCGACACCCAGGTGCATCGGGCGATCAACGCCTACATCCAGGGTGTCAAGGACACGAATCCCGCCGCCAAGGTGAAGGTGACGTTCATCGAATCATGGTACGACCCGCCCAAGGCCAAGCAGGCGGCGCTCGCCCAGATCGAGGCCGGGGCAGACCTCGTCTGGGCCGAACGCGAGGGCGCGATCGCCGCCGCCCGGGAGAGGGGCGTGCTCGCCTTCGGCAATCTCGTCGATCAGACGGGCGAAGGTCCCGATGCGGTGATCACCGGGCCGGTCTGGAGCATGGTTCCACTCGTTGATCACGCCGTCAGCATGGCGGCCGCGGGGATGATCTCCGGTGAGAGTTATCTTGATTTCTCATCGCTCTCCCGTGGCGGGGCCGTTCTGGCGCCCTGGCACGGCTGGAGCGAGAAACTGCCCCCCGATCTGCTCGAACTGATCCGGGACAAGCAGCACGACATCAAGACCGGGGATCTCGTGATCAACCCCGGTTCCGATCGGCCGGTGAGCGAGTGAGTCGGTTCGACGGCATCGAATCGCCGACCTGATGAGGCCGGGATTTCAGGCGGCGCCGAGCCCCTCCATTCGCCGCCAGGCGCTCATCTGCCCGAGGTGCATCATCATGTGGCCGCCGCAGTAAAAACCCTGGGCCGAGCCGATCGTGGGAAACAGTTCCCTCATCCTGCCCTCGGCCGGATTCGGCTGGTCGAAGACATCGTCGTGCGTGCTCCGCAGCGCCCCCGTCACCATCCTGTATCCCTCGGTGAAGAAGGCCACGATCTCGTCCATCGGAGGGTAGAGGTCGCCGTCGGCGTCGTCGATGCACTTCGCATCCTTGGAGAAGACCCGTTCGAAATCGTCCGGCACACCGGGAGAAGGGTGGCCGATGAGTCGGAGGATTCTCGGGGCGTAGAGGCTCAGATGCCCGTAGATGAAGGCGGGATGGTTCGATTCGACGATCTGGCCTCCGACCATGGCGAACCGGGCGAACCGGGCCGCGGGCACGTCCTTCAGCAGTCGCTCCCCATAGCCAAGCGAGAGTTGCAGCGAGTCGGCGATCACGTTGCCGAGCGACCGATGCGGATGGGGCGTGCCGTTCGAGCCGTTCATGCTGTGGGTGGCGGTCATGGCTGTCCTTTCGGAACGGGGCGTCGGAGGGTGCGGTGAAAATCCGCGTCAGGGGAGGGAGCCGGATGCGATCAGACGGATGGCCTCGGGCAGGGCCTGGCATTCGGCCGCGAAGACCCGGGCCGCGAGCGACTCGGGGGAGTCGTCCCGCAGCACGGGCACCGTCTTTTGGAGCAGAATGCGACCGTGATCATACTCGTTGTCGACCAGATGCACCGTGCAGCCGGAGACGGTGCAGCCCCGATCGAGCACCGCCCGGTGGACGTGCATCCCGTGAAAGCCCTTGCCGCCGAAGGCCGGCAGCAGGGCGGGATGGATGTTGATCACGCGGCCGCTGAAGTCGGCGGGAATCTCGATCAACTTGAGAAACCCGGCCATCACGACGAGGTCGGCCTCGACCGCCCGACAGCCATTGAAGATCGCATTGCTCCAGGAAGCGAGCGGTACGGTTCCCCGGGGCAGCACGTGCAGAGGCCGTCCGGCCCGGCGGGCGACATCGACGCCGCGAACATCGCCGCGGCTCGAGACGACGATCTCGACGGTCGCATCGAGCCGGCCCGCAGCGATGCAATCGAGCAGGTTTTCGAGCGTCCGGCCCGAGCCTGAAAGGAGCACGGCGAGACGGAGTGGCGACGGCATGATCTGAACCGAGAGGGCTCTGCCCGAAGTGGGACAGGCTTCAGCCTGTCGCAAAAACTCTTCACCGTCTCCCCAGCCTACCTCCGCAGATGAATCGTCAGTGGATGGCCGTCGATGTCGAGCGACTCCTGCGTGCCGCCGGCAAGCGGTCCGAAGGTCACGCTCGTGGCCAGCGTCTCCCCCGCCATGGCGTCGAGGTGCTTCTCGAGCGCGGCCCGAAGCTCCGCTGAATCGGTCTCGAATCCCAGCCCGATCCGATCGGTGAAGTCGAGGTCGAGCGCCTTCCGCTGCGTCTGCACGGCATGGACCACCTCGCGGACGAGGCCCTCCGCAATCAGTTCCGGGGTCAGGTCCTTGGCGATCACGACCACGGCCCGCGGCCCCTCCGCCGCCGCCCAGCCGGGCTTTGCGGTCGTCCGCACGAGCAGGTCGTCCATCTCGACGACGGCGACGCCGCCCCCCGCGAGGGGCACCTCGGCCCGGCCCGCTTTCGCAAGCGCATGGAGAAGAGCCGCGGCATCCGTCTTGGCGAGCGCGTCGCGGGCCCGGGGCAGATTCTTGCCCAGCTTGGGGCCGAGCTTCTTGAGGTCGGGCAAAACCGAGCGGGTGATGTAGCGATCGGGCTCGCCGCAGACCTCGAACTGCTTGACGTTGAGTTCGTCACACACGAGATCGGCATGGGCTTCGAGCCAGGCGGCGTCATCGGTCCGCGGGTCGGCCAGGATCACTTCCACCTTCGAGAGCGGCTGGCGAACCTTGAGCTTCTCCGCAGCCCGGGCTGCCCGGCCGAGCGAGGCCACGTCCCGGACCACGGCCATCCGGCGGACGAGGTCCTGATCGACGTGCGCCGCGTCGCCGGTCGGATAGTCGGTGAGGTGAACGCTCTCCGGGGCCCGGCCGGCGAAGGCCGTTCCGGCCAGATTCCGCCAGATCGCCTCGGTGGTGAAGGGCACGAACGGGGCGGCCAGCCTGGCGATCGTGAGGAGCGTCTCGTAGAGCGTCCAGTAGGCGTCGAGCTTTTCGGTGTTGGTCTCGGGGCCGCCGTCGGCCCTCCCGGAGGCCCAGAACCGGTCGCGGCTCCGCCGGACAAACCAGTTGCTCACGGCGTCGACGAGGGCGGAGAGGTGCTGCGTCGCCCCGAAATGGTCGTAGACGTCCATCCTCGCGGTCATCGCGGCGGCGGCGGCGTTGAGTTCGGAGAGCATCCAGCGGTCGAGTTCGCCCCGCTCTTCGACCGCCCGCCAGCCCCGGGCCCTGGCCAGGTCTGCATGGTCGAGCATGCCGGGATCGGAGAGCAGGGCTCCGGGATCGAAGCCGTCGATCCGGGCGTAGATCACGAAGAAGGAGTAGACGTTCCAGAGCCGAAGGAGAAACTCGGGAATGCTCTCCCTGATGGCCCGCTCGCTGTAGCGGATGCTCGACCATGGGGTCTGGCCGGCGAGGAAGAACCAGCGCAGGGCGTCGGCGCCATACCTGTCGAAGATCTCGGCCGGCTCGCGGTAGTTCCGCTTGCTCTTGCTCATCTTCTGGCCGTCCTCGCCGAGCATGTGGCCGAGAACGATGCAGGTTTTGAAGGGGTGGGGATAGGGGCGTCCGGCCGACCCGAAGAGGAGCGTGCTGATCGCCAACTGGCTGTAGAACCAGCCGCGGGTCTGGTCGATCGCCTCGGAGATGAAGTCGGCCGGAAACTGGGCCTCGAATTCGGCCGCGCCCGCATGCGGCCAGCCCCACTGTGCGAACGGCATCGCCCCGGAGTCGAACCAGCAGTCGATGACCTCGGTCACCCTCCGCATCCGGGCCCCGGGAGCGAACGGCGAGTCGTAGGTGACGGCATCGATGTAGGGCTTGTGAACCTTGAGGTCGTCGGAGAGGCCGGGGTTGTTTGCCTTGGCCCCGGCAAACAGGTCGGCCCCCTCGACGCCCGGCCTGGCGAGAAGATCGGCATACGACCGCACCGCCTCGGCCTTCCCGGTCTGCTCGCAGACCCAGATCGGCAGCGGTGTGCCCCAGTAGCGTTCGCGGGAGAGGGCCCAGTCGACGTTGGTCTCGAGGAAGTTGCCGAACCGACCATCCTTGATGTGCTCGGGCAGCCACTCGATCCGGGCGTTGTTGGCGAGCATCTCTTCGCGGAACTGGCTCGTGCGGATGAACCAACTCTGCCGCGGGTATTGGATCAGCGGGTCGTTGTCTGCCCGCCAGCAGAACGGATAGTCGTGGACGTACTGCTCCTGATGGACGAGCAGGCCGCGGGAGCGGAGGTCGCGGCTGATGTCACGATCGCAGTCCTTCACGAACCGGCCGCTCCCCATGCCGAAGAGGTCAGTGAAGCTGCCGTCGGGGGCGACGGCATTGATGAGCGACGGGCCCTGTCCGGGGGCGAACCGGGCCTGCTCGGCGACGAGCACGGTGTAATCGACCTCGCCGAAGGCCGGCGCGATGTGAACGATGCCGGTGCCGGAATCGGTGGTCACGAAGTCGGCCGCAACGACCCGCCAGGCGACCGGCTCGGGCCTGCCGGAGATGAGCAACCCGGTGGCCGGCGGACCGGCCGGACGGAAGGTCTCGAACGGCGGCAAATAGGAGCGGCCGACGAGCGCCGAGCCTGTCAGCCGATCGACGATTTCGAACTGCTTTTTCAGCTTCTCGCCGAGGCCGGCGGCGAGCGGCTCGGCGACGACATATTCGGCCGCGTCGGCGACGCCTGCCTCGCGGACAACGACATAGGCGAGGTCTGTCTTGACGGCCGCGAACTGGTTGCAGGGGAGCGTCCAGGGGGTCGTCGTCCAGGCGACGAGGCTGCGGTTCGTCGGCTTGCCCTCGTCGTCGAGCAGCGGAAACGCCACGTAGACGCTCGGGTCGGCGACCTCCTTGTAGCCCTGGCCGACCTCGCCGCTGGAGAGGGCCGTGCCCCCCTGGGCCCACCACCAGACGATCTTGTGCCCCTGGTAGAGCAGCCCCTTGTCGAAGAGTTCGGCCAGGGCCCACCAGACGCTCTCGACGTACGACTGGTGGTAGGTGACGTAAGCCTTGGAGAGGTCGATCCAGAAGCCGATCCGCTCGGTGAGCGTCTCCCACTCCTTCATGTAGCGCCAGACGCTCTCCTGGCACCTGTGGATGAAGGGCTCGATTCCGTAGGCCTCGATCTCGGCCTTGGAGTGGATGCCGAGTTCCTTGCAGACCTCCACCTCGACGGGCAGGCCGTGGGTGTCCCAGCCGGCCTTGCGCTCGCAGTATTGCCCGCGCATCGTGCGGTAGCGGGGGTAGAGGTCCTTGATCGTTCGCGTCAGGCAGTGACCGGGATGGGGGAGCCCGTTGGCGGTCGGCGGGCCCTCGAAAAACACGAACCGCTCCGCCCCCTGACGACGCTCGAGCGACTTCCGATAGGTGCCATGCTTCCGCCAGAAGGCGGCGATCGACGCTTCGAGCGAGGGAAAATCGGGCTGGCCGCGAACGGGGTCGAACATGGGGATTGGCGGGCGATCCTCGGGTTTCGGGAAACGAAATCGTACCGCGACCGGCGCAGCCGCCACAGGGGGTGGCCGGGTTCAGCGAGTGGCTGCCGCCAGAGGAGGTTTTCGACGTGGGTCAGGGCAGCCACGCGGAGTATCATGGTGGGTCGATGCGGGGTGTCAGATGGCGGGGCGATCCAAAACCTCTCCACGAGCCCGATCCCGTCAGTCGACACTCGTAGCAGGACGCCATTCGATGACCCTGTGCCTGCCCTTTCGGCCCAGGCCGATTTCTGTCGCCGGCATCGCCACACTTGTGGTGGCCTGCCTGGTGACCTCATCCCGCGCGGATGAACCCGCCGGTCCGAACGCCCCGGCCCGTCCCGAGGAGGCCCGGCAGCGGAAGCCGATGGCCGATGGGCTTCCGCCGCGTGAGGCGGCAGAGGCGATGACGGCCCCAGCCGGCTTTTCCGTAAAGCTCCTCGCGGCCGAACCGGACGTTCGCCAGCCGATCGCGTTCTGCTTCGATGACCGCGGCCGGCTCTGGGTGGCGGAGTGCTATGCCTATCCAAAGAAGGTTTCGGCCGACGAGGCCAGCGACCGGATCCTCATTTTTGAGGATACAGACGGCGATCATGTGCTCGACTCCCGGAAGGTGTTCAAGGAGGGGCTCAACCTCGTCAGCGGTCTGGCGGTCGGGTTTGGCGGCGTCTGGGTGGGCGCGGCGCCAGAGTTGATGTTCATTGCCGACGCCGACGGCGACGACCGGCCCGACGGCGAACCCAAAATCCTCCTCGACGGCTGGGGCGCACAGGACACGCACGAGACGCTCAATTCCTTCATCTGGGGTCCTGATGGCTGGCTCTACGGCTGCCATGGCGTGTTCACGCAGTCTGCCGTCGGCAGGCCGGGCACAGCCGCGGCCGATCGCACCCTGATCAACGCCGGGATCTGGCGGTACCATCCCGTGCGGCACGTTTTCGAGGTCTTCTCCGAGGGTACGAGCAATCCCTGGGGGGTCGATTTCAACGACCTCGGCCATGCGTTTCAGACTGCCTGTGTGATTCCGCACCTCTACCACGTGATCCAGGGCGCGCGGTACCAGCGGCAGGCGGGCCAGCATTTCAATCCCTATTCGTTCGACGACATCAAGACGATCGCCCGCCACCGGCACTGGAAAGAAGGCGCCTGGCACGCCACCGGCCGCAACGGCTCCGAGGCCTTCGGCGGCGGCCACGCCCATGCGGGCGCCTGCATCTATCTGGGCAACGCCTGGCCCGATCGCTATCGCGGCCGGCTGTTCATGAACAACATCCATGGGGCACGGATCAACGAAGACCGGCTGACGCCTTCAGGCTCGGGCTACGTTGGAGACGGCGAGCCCGACTTCCTCTTCGCCAATGATTCCTGGTCGCAGTTCATCTCGCTTCAGGTCGGGCCCGACGGCCAGATGGTGCTCATCGACTGGTACGACCGCAACCAGTGCCATCACCGCGACACTGAAACCCACGACCGGGGCAACGGCCGGATCTTCAAGGTGGTCTACGGCGAGGCCCAATCGCAGCCAGTGCGGGTGGACCTCGCCGGCGAGAGCGACGCGAAGCTTGTCGAACTGCTCGCCCACGACAACGACTGGTTTGTGCGGCACGCCCGAAGGCTCCTGCAGGAACGAGCCGCGGCGGGCAGGCTCGCGGCCGATACGCCGCGGCTGCTGCGGGAACGGCTCGCCTCCGCCAGCACTGCCCCCAGACGGCTGCGGCTTGTGTGGGCGTTGCATGTCATCGGGCAGCTCTCCACCCCGGAGATCGAGCGGCTGCTCGACGATTCCGATCCAGCGGTTCGGGGCTGGGCGATCCAACTGGCCGCCGAGCAGCGCCAGCTACCGCCGGCGTTGCTCGACCGGCTCCACCGGCTCGCTTCCGACGATCCCTCGCCGGTGGTGCGACTGGCGATCTGCTCGGCGCTCCAGCGACTGCCGGCCGCGGATCGCTGGCCGATCGCCGCGGCGCTTCTGGGCCATGCGGAGGACGCCGGTGACCACAACCTGCCGCTCATGAACTGGTACGCCATCGAGCCGCTGGTGCCACTCGATCCGGCCAGGGCGATCGACCTCGCCGCCTCCAGCCGGATCCCAACCGTAGCGAGATTCATCGTCCGCCGTGCGGCCTCCGACGAGGCCTGCTGCGAGCCGCTGATAACCCGGCTTGCGGCCGGCGACTCGGCCTCCCGGAAGTGGATGCTCGAGGAGATCCTGATCGCGCTGGCCGCCCGCGGTCGGATGCCGGCGCCGTCGGCCTGGCAGCAGGGCTACGAACGGCTCCGCGGCGATCCCGACGCCGCGGTCCGCAGGCTGGCGGATCTGACCGCGGCGAGGTTCGGTGATTCCCGGATCGTGCCGCCGTTGCGGATGCTCGTCGCCAATCGTGATGCCGAGATCGGCCAGCGTCGGGAGGCCCTTCAGACCCTCGTCAGCTCCCGCGACGACGGCCTGCCCGCCGTGCTTCAGAGGCTCGTCTCAGATCCCGCCATCCAGAAGGAGGCGATCGAGGGGCTCGCCGCGTTTTCCAACGATGCCACGCCGGGTGTTTTGATCGCGGCCTACGACGGGCTACCGGCGGAGTGCCGTCAGGCGGCGATCGCATCGCTCACCTCGCGGCCGGCCTGGACTCTCGCCCTGCTCGACGCCGTCGAGGCCGGCGACCTGCCGCGGAGCGATCTTTCGGCGTTCACCGTCGGCCGGCTCGCCCAGTCGGCCGATCCCAAGGTGCTGGCGCGGCTCAACGAGGTCTGGGGCACGACCCGGGCGACCCCCGCCGACCGAAAGGCCGAGTTCGGGAAGTGGCGGAAGGCCTTGAATCCGAATGCCATGAAGGAAGCCGATCTCTCCAGGGGCAGGGCGACGTACGCCAAGACCTGCGCGGCCTGCCACCAGCTCCACGGGGAGGGGGGGCGGATCGGACCCGAATTGACGGGATCGAATCGGGCCGACCTCGAATACCTGCTGGCGAACCTTCTTGATCCAAACGCCGTCGTGGGCCGCGACTACCAGACGACGATCCTGGTGACCGACGACGGCCGATCGATCGCCGGGATCGCGGTCAAGGAGACGCCGACGAGCCTCACGCTCCAGACGCCAACCGAGCAGGTGACGGTGCCGCTCGACGACGTCGAAACACGCACGCTCTCACCACAATCGCTGATGCCGGAAAACCAGCTCTCGCAGCTCGCCCCCGATGCGGCCCGCGATCTCGTCGCCTATCTGCGGCACCCGAAGCAGGTGCCGCTGCCGGCCGACGGACCGCCCTCGGGCGAAGCGATCGATGGCCCGGTCGATTGGCCGCGATTGCGCGGGCATGCGGCTGCCGGGGCGGGAGGGCGGCAGCGGTTTCCCCGTCAGTGGGGCGACCGCGACTGGGCCTGGACGGCGACCCTTCCCGGTCAGGGGCATGCATCCCCGGTCGTCTGGCGTCAGCGGATCTACACTGCAAGCGCCGACGAATCGGCGGGAACCCGGTTTGTCAGCTGCCATGCCACGGCCGACGGCCGGCTCCTCTGGCAGCGGGAGATTCCAGGTCCGATCGAGCCGCACCACGTTCAGAACAGTTCGGCGTCTGGATCCGTGACGGTCGACGAGACGGGAGTCTACTGGCTCTGGGCGACGAAGGAGCAGCTTCGGGCCGAGGCGTTTACCCACGACGGCGGGCCGCTCTGGCACGTCGATCTCGGCCCCTTTGCCAGCGAGCACGGCTTCGGCGCCTCCGCCGCCGTGTGCGGCGACCGCCTGATCGTTCCGATCGAGCACGACGGCCCCAGTGCCATCGTGGCCCTCGACACCAAGACCGGCCGGGAGCTCTGGCGGCTGCCTCGGGAGACCGCCCGAACTGCCTATTCCACACCGCTGGTGATCGAGCCGACGGGGCCTGCCAAAGGCGGCAAAGCCGTGGTCGTGCTGGCGAGCATGGCCCACGGCATGACGGGTGTCGATCCGGCCACGGGCCGGGTGGTATGGGAGCGGAAATGTTTTCCGCGCAGAACGGTTTCATCGCCGGTGATGGCCGGACCACTCGTGCTCTGCACCTGCGGCGAGGGAGGCGGCGACAATACGCTGGTGGCGGTGCGGCCGGTGACAGAGCTGCCGGCTGATCCTGGCGCCGAAGGCAGCCGGCCCGCCGAACCGGAGATCGCCTACCAGCTCGACCGCAGCCTCGCTCCTTATGTGCCCACACCCGTCTGCTCCGGAGAGCGGCTCTATCTCTGGGGCGATCGTGGCGTCGTGACCTGCGTCAAGGCTGCCGATGGCAGCGTTCTCTGGAGAGGCCGCGTGGGGGGCAGTTTTTCCGCTTCGCCGATCGTGGCGGGGGGCACCGTGATCAACGTTTCGGCCGAGGGTGAGGTGGTGGTGATCGCCGACGGTGACGCCTTCGAGGTGCTGGGCCGAACGCCGCTCGGCGAGCCCTGCCGGGCCACGCCGGCCGTGGCCGGTGGCCGGATGTTTTTCCGCAGCGTCGGCCGGCTCCACGCCCTGGATGCCAGCCCCGCCGACTCGGGACCACCGGGTGCGGCCCGCGAAGTGGTCCCTTGAAACGCTCCTGCGGCGGCTGATCTGGCCTCTCTTTGCGGGGCCGATTGCTCTCGTCCGCCGCCACTGGGCGCGGTAGTGTCTGACGCTCTGTCGCGAACAAGGGAGCCGTACCATGGGCCGCCGCCTGGACCAACCTTCCCGGATGGGGAGTCGAAGGTTTTTCCTTCGGGGCCTCGTGCAATTGCCGCTCCCGCTTCTGGCCGCCGGGGCCGCGGGCTGCCGCAGCGTGCAGTTCGCCCGCCTGATGACGCCCGGCGAGGAGGGGATGATCGGCAGCCATCAGGCCGGTCAGGAAACGTTCACGCCGCTGGTCAACGAGGCTGTGGCGAAGCTGCTGGCCCGCCACGCTGAATCGGCGGTGCAACAGGTGTCGGTCGTGGACGGGGCCGAGCCGATGCCGCCGCCGATGCGGCGGGTCTGCTTCGTCGGCGTCGAGAACAAGAGCGCCGAGGAGATCGGCGACTTCAAGGAGCAGATCTATCAGGCGATCGACGCCCGGATCCTGGAGTCGCAGGTGTTCCAGTCGGTCAACCGCCGGTTCGTCGATGCCGGCCTCCGCGACACCCGCCTGCGGCCCGACCAGCTTCTCGTTCCCCAGCAGATGCGGACGTTCGCCGACCACATGGAGCAGCAGGGGCAGCCGATCGACTACCTGCTCTATGCCACGATCACGTCGGGCACCACCCAGCAGAATCGCGACTACCAGCGTGACTACCTGCTCACTCTGGAACTCGTCGAGGTTGGCACCGGCAACTATGACAAGCAGTCTGCAGAGCTCAGCAAGGGTTATCACCACAGTCGCCTCGGCCGCTGGCGGGCGGCGCATTCCCACTCCCCATGACCGGGCAGCCCGCACGCCTTTGGGGCGGCTTGTTCGCCGCCGCCCTGGTCCTGACAGGATGCGCGACCCACATGGTCCGCCTGCAGCCGGTGCGGACGGCGTTTCAGTTGGGCGATCTGGCCGAGGCCGAGAGGCTGATCGTGGCCGAGGCCGAGTCGGGGCCGGAGGACGACCTGCTACTGCTCGATCGGGCGATGGTGGCCCTTGCGGCCGGACGACCGGCCGACTCCGAGCGGATGCTCCGTCAGGCACGCGACGGCCTTGATCGGGTCGAGGAGGAGAGCCAGCTCGAGATGGCCTGGTCGATGCTCGGCGACGATCAGTCACGAACCTATGCCGGCGAGGACTACGAGAGGGTGCTCCTGCGGGCGATGCTCGCGGTTTCAAATCTCGTGCAGGACGGCGACGACGCCGAGGCCTACAGCCTGCAGGTGATCGACAAGCAGCGGAGCATCGTGGCGGCGGCCGCAGAGCCCGACGGCAGCAACCCGAAGGCCGCCTACCAGCAGGTGGCCCTCGCCCCCTACCTCCGCGGCATTCTCCGCGAGGAGACCCACCGCGACTACGACGACGCGTCCCGCAACTTCCAACTCGTGACGGCCTGGCAGCCCGATTTCCGCCAGGGGCCGTTCCATCTCGCCCGGGCGAGCGGCGGCACCCATTCCCGTCCCGGCCACGGTGTGGTCCATGTCTTCGCGCTCGTTGGGCAGGGGCCGTTTAAGGCCGAGGCCGAGGAGCAGCCCACGAGCAGATCGCTCCTGATCGCGGATCGGATCCTCAGTGTCCAGATGCAGAGCAGCCTGCCTCCGACGGTGGCGCCGATCAGGGTGCCGCGGATCGTCGCCGCGCCGGGCATCGCCGGGACGGTGCGTGTGGGGCTCGGCGACTGGTCCGCCGGCCAGACGGAGACGATCACGAGTGTCTCGCAGATGGCCCTCCGGCAGCAGGAGGCGTTGCTGCCCTACCAGCTGGCCCGGGCGGTGGTCCGCCGGGCGGTGAAGAAGGGAACGATCCATGGCTTGAAGCAGGGCCTCGGCATGCGGGGAGGCTTGCACTCGGCGGCGATCGATCTGGCGGGCGTGGCCTGGGAGGCTTCGGAGGCCGCCGACACCCGCTGCTGGAGCCTGCTGCCAGACAGGATCCAGGTGCTGAGGCTCGAACTGCCGGTCGGCACCCACACGCTCACGCTGACCGTCCTCGACCATGGCGGGAGGCCGCTCGGTGATCCAGTCCCGCAGGACGTGGCCGTCTCCGACGGCCGCAACACCTATCTTCTGGTGCGGGCCAGCGACGCCGGCTTCGTCGGCAGTCCACTGACCAGCGGCCCGGCGGCCACAGGCCAGAAAACGATCCCGACGAGCCGGTGAGATCGAATCCCCCACAGATTGCTCCATTTTGAGATTGGCGAACCTGATGCAATCCACCCGTGTCTGGGCCGTCGACCTGGTCGTCGAACGATCGATTCGGCTCCCATCGGGGGAGTCGCTCGACCGCGAGACATTCTTCGAGTGGCTCTGGAACGAACTTGGCGAGCACGGCCTGACCGGCATCACTGAAGGCAGCCTCGAGGTGGGTGAGGCGGCAGCGAGCGGCCTCACCCCATCCGCCCGGGTGCTCGACGCGGCCCTTCCACCACCGGACCGCGACTGGGTCGGCGGCCTGCCGCGGCTCACCGTGACCTGCTGGTGTGTCGACGAGGCGTCGGCCAGGGAGGCCGGGTTGCGACTCGAAGGGAGTGGCGGCTGCAGAGTGGCGGGAATCCGCTCCGAGATCTGGAGCGGGGACGACGACTGGAAACAGACCTTCTCACCGATCGACGTCGCCGGATTCGGCCTGATCCGACCGGCCTGGGAGCCGGGATTGGCCGAGGACGGGGCCGACGCGACGACGATCTTCATCGACCCAGGCGCGGGATTCGGCACGGGGCTGCACGAAACGACCCAGCTCTGCCTGCGGGCACTCGCCGCATGGATCAGCGAGGGCGGGGGGATCGAGCGGGTGCTCGACTTCGGCAGCGGATCGGGAATCCTCGGCATCGCCGCCGCCGTCCGCGGTGCAGCGGTCGTGCACTCGATCGAGATCGATTCGCTGGTGCACGATGCGATCCGGGCGAATGCGGATCGCAACCGGATCGCCGACCGGATCGTGATCGCCAGGGAGATCCCCGCCGACGGGGCTTCCTATCGGCTCGTTTTCGCAAACATCGTCGCTCCCGTGCTCCTCGAAGCGGCGGACACCCTCGCCAGCCGCCTCTGCCGCGGGACGGGGATCTCATCTCCCGGATGCCTCGTGCTCTCGGGACTGCTGGCGGAGGATCTGGCCGCCGTGCGGGATCGATATTCCGTGGCGGTCGGCTGCGATCCGATCCAGACGACGCTCGGCGACTGGCACTGCCTGCGATTCGTGACGGGCTGAGCAGCCGGAACTTCAGGCGGCGACCTTTGCCTGCCGCTCGTGGGCCGCCGTGGCCCGCAGCAGGATGCAGCCCTGCAGCACCTCGGGCCGGCCGGGGCTTCCGACCGCCGCCGTTGGGCAGGCGATGAGACCCGAAAGTCGCGGCCAGGTTGACTTCAGGGCGTGGGGCACGGAACAGGCGCTGACATTGCCCGTGCGTCGGGTCAGCCCGTTGATGAGTTCGCCACCGACACCGTGTTCCTCGAGCTTCATGCCGGTGAACCGGACGATTCCCGATCCGGCCTGATGGGGCACCACGAAGTTCACATCCGCGCCGGAAAGGCCCGACGCGCCGAGCGCCTTGGCGACGGCACCCGCCATGGCCCGCGGCGCGATCTCGGCGATCGCCATCCCGTCGAGCGAATAGACCAGCCGCTCGTCGGCATGGGCCGTTCCGCCGCCCGAGGATGGGACGGGAACCTGCCTGCGGACGTGGAAGTCGAAGGCCGGTCGCTCGACCGCCTGCTTTTCGGCGGATGCATGGAGGATCTCGAAATGGACCGGATGTCTCCGGCTCGTCGATGGGGAGAGCAGGGTGGCTGCCGCCATGTCGCCGAAGAGGCCGCCGGTCTGACGGCAGCCGAAGTCGGTGATCCGGCTGATCCGGCTCGAGGTGACGACGACCAGATAATCGTCGGGCCGCAGGGCGAGCCGCGGCGCCCAGCGGCGGCAGACGAGGTCGATCGCCCGGCTGTAGCCACAGCAAAACCAGTTGAGGCCGATCGTGCGGCAGTTCCGCAGGCCGAGGTCGCGGGCCAACTCGCGGGCGGCCCGGCCAGGCCGCTCACTCTCGATCTGATCGGGCCGGAGGTGTCTGTGGGCCACCGACGCCGGGATGAAGGATGGCGACACGAAGACGAGTCCGCGGCACTCGGCCAGATTGCATCCCGTCTCGCGCTTGAGCTGACGGATGGCGTGGAGCCCCATCGTGACCTCGTCGTCGTGCGAGATTCCCCGGGCCTCGATCCCGGTGTGATGAGAAAACTTCCGCGGCATGCTGTCGCCAAACCAGGCGTTTTCAAGTTCCCAGGGAGGCTGGTGCAGGGCTATCGCCGAAATGCCGAGACGGGGACGGCTGGTCGCTTCCATGGATCGGTGTGGCTTCGGGGCAGGGGATGGAGGCGGGGATTCTGGCGATCCCAGGCCTCCGGTGCCAGCCGGAAATCCCGCCGGTTCCTGCCGGTTTCAGCCGCGGCTGTCAGCGAATCGTGATCAGCGCCGCGCTGGCGGCGGGCAGCGACAGCTCGCACTTCCCGTCGGCGCACGAAACCCTCTCGCCCGGCTCCGGCGACCAGGTGCCATTTCGGGCCACCGCCCGGCCCGCCAGTCTGACGCCTTCCGTCGCCGAGGCGGAAGGAGCGGTCAGACGGATGACCTCCGCGCGGGTTGCTGCCATTGCAGTGGAGACCCTGGCCAGCACGGGCTGAGTGAGATCCTTGTTGACCAGCACCAGCCGGAGGACATCGTCATCGCCCATCACGGCGTGGGCCGTCAGGTTTGCCGATGAACGGCATTCGGCCCCGACCACCCGGCCCTTGGCGGCCTGGTGAAACAGCAGCATGCCGTAGTAGAGCGGGCTCGCCTCGTAGCGATCTTCCTTGGCGAGGTAGATGATCGGCGAGTAGTTTCCGGGAGTGAAACCTCCGTGGATGTTGATGCCGGCGCCTCCCCGCTCGGCCACGTCAAACAGAAAATCGATTCCCCAGAGGGCAGATGCGAAGGCGTCGCTGACTCCGCGGGTTCCGCCTCCAGAGGCCGAGTTGCACTCTGCGAGCCGGAATGGGATGCCCGCTGCCTTGGCTGCCTCGAGCTGCGGCACCCATTCCTCCTCCGGCTTCCTGACGAGCAGGTTTGCGAGGGAGGAGAACCGGGGCGACTTCGGATCGGCCTCCTTCGCGGACATGACGTAGATGTGCGACGTGAACAGTGCCATCCGCTCTTTGAAATCTTTGACGAAGTCGGGATACCACTTGCAGATCCTCGTCGTGGCAGGGCCGGTGAGGGGGGCGCCGGGGCATCTCGCCAGGATGGCGTCGACAAGGCCCTCGAACTCCTGGCGATACTCTCTATAGCCGTAACTCGCCGGCCGGATTCCGGGCCGCGTAGCGCTCTTCGGATAGAGGTTGGGCTCGTTGCCGATCTCGATGGCGAGAACCATCTTGCCCCCAACGTCGAAGGCATAGGCGGCCTCGTCCGCGGCCATCGCCGGGTCATTCGCGGCCAGATTGACGCCGTGGATCACCCGCCATCCAGACTTCCTCGCAAAGTCATAGAGGTTGTCGATCGAGATCGGCCCGATCGTGCTCTGCTTCTCCGAGTATCTGTTCTCCTTCATGCTCGTGATCGGACTCGTGTCGGTCCGCGACCAGAGGGTGGTATCGACCTGGTTCGCCCCGACCCGCAGGACGCCCTCACCCAGATTGCGGAACAGCGCCACCAGAACATCGTTCCCGGGCTCAAAGCAGGACCGGGAGAGGATCTTCTTCTCGCAACTGAACCCGAGGAAGTCGGGCGGAATGGCCGGGCCCTTCCTCTCTGGATGAACCGTGACGGTGGCCGTCGTGGCAGGGGGCGTATCAGCCGCCCCGGATCTGATGGCTGGCAGCGCGGCAGCCAGCAGGCAGCAGGCGAGACGGAGGGTCCGGATGGGAGGCGTTCTCATGGGAGGAATGAATTCCAGGCTACGACCTGAAGAAAAGATTGATGGATGGCACGCTGCAGCTTTGGCATACTATCGTAGGTATTACACTCGGGGAACCAACGCATGTCGGATAAGCGATCGTCGCCGGCTCAAGGCCGGCATGACGGGGTGAGCGGAGCCCTATCGCGGCGTCACTTCGTCTCCGGAGCTGCAGGGGCCGCGACCCTGATGGTGCATTCCTCCCTGGTGGCCGCCGCGGAGACCCGCGAACTTCGGCTCGGCGTGATCGGCTGCGGCGGCCGTGGCAGCGGCGCGATCAATGATTCGCTCACGATCAACGAGGATGTGCGGCTCGTCGCCACCGCCGACCTCTTCGCCCCCAAGTGTGCCGCCCTCTGGAAGGCCATGCGGGAGGCCCACCCGGACAAGGTGGCGGCCGCCGACTCGATCGCCGCCGGCCTCGATGGCTGGAGGCGGGTGCTCGATGATCCTTCGGTCGACATCGTGCTGATCACGACGCCGCCCGGCTTCAGGCCCTCCTATCTCACGGAGGCGGTCGCGGCGGGCAAGCACGTGTTTGCCGAGAAGCCGGCCTGCGTCGATCCGGCCGGCTACCGGATCTGTCTCGAGGCCCACGACAAAGCCCTGGCGAACGGCACGGCGATCGTCGCCGGCACCCAGTACCGCCGCCAGGTGAACTATGTGGGGGCGATCGAACAGATTCGCCAGGGGGCGATCGGCGACCTGATCTCGGCCAGCGCCCGCTACTGCGCCGGGGGAATCTGGTACCGGCCCCGGAAGGAAGGGATGAGCGACGCCGAATACCAGCTCACGAACTGGATGCACTTCATCTGGCTCAGTGGCGACCAGATCGTCGAGCAGGCGGTCCACAACCTCGACACCATGAACTGGGTGATGGGCGGGAATCCGATCTCGGCCTTCGGCTCAGGAGGCCGGTTCACGCGGCCCGACGACAGCGAGATGTGGGACAGCATGAGCCTCGACTACGAGTATCCCGGCAACCGGGTGGTGTCGTTCATGTGCCGGCAGATTCCCGGAGCCGCCGCGGACGTGGGCAACGTGATCCGCGGCACGAAGGGGGAATGCCAGATCGGGGGAGGCAACGCCGGCTCCAGGATCTTCGACCGTGCCGGGAAAAAGATCTGGGAAATGGCCGGCAGCATCGCCGATGCCTACCGGCAGGAGCACAAGGACCTCGTCGATTCGATCCGGGCCGGCAAGCCGATCGTCGAACTCAGGCAGATGGCCGACAGTTCGATGATGGCGGTGCTGGGCCGGATGGCGGCCTACTCGGGCCAGAGGGTCACTTGGAAGTTCGCCACCGAGGAGTCTAATCTGGACCTGTTTCCCAAGGATCTGACCTGGGATTCGGCTCTACCCAGGCCACAGTTCGCGATTCCCGGCAGGACGAAACTCGTCTGACCCGCCCGGCAGTCCACAGCCCGACCCCGCCAGCAGGAGATCTCTTGATGTCCGCATCCGCCCCGTCGACCGCCGGCTCGACCCCGATCTACCGCGGGCCGCTGCCCCATGTGACCACCGTGGAGCGGATTCCGGTCACGGTCTACGACCTCTCGGCGGAGGCCAGCCGGGCCGTGGCCCGCGAGATCGCCGATCTCGTAGAGCAGCGGGCGGCCGCCGGGAAGCGAACGGTGCTCGGGCTCGCGACCGGGAGCACGCCCGTGGGCGTCTATGACGAACTCATCCGGCTGCACCGCGAGGAGGGGGTCTCGTTCAAGACGGTCGTGAGCTTCAACCTCGACGAGTACTGGCCGATGCAACCAGACGCGCTGCAGAGCTACCACCGCTTCATGCGGGAGCACCTCTTCGATCATCTCGACATCCCGGCCGACGCCATCCACATCCCCGACGGCACGCTCCCCAGGGAGGGGATCTACGCCGCCTGCGCCGCCTACGAGGAGAAGATCGCCGCGGCCGGCGGCATCGACCTGCAGATTCTCGGCATCGGCCGTACAGGCCACATCGGCTTCAACGAGCCGGGCAGCACACTCGAGAGCCGCACCCGGCTGATCACGCTCGACAGCGTGACCCGCGGCGACGCCGCCAGCGACTTCTTCGGCGAGTGGAACGTGCCCCGCCAGGCGATCACGATGGGCGTGGGGTCGATCCTCGCCGCCCGCCGGGTCCTGCTGCTCGCCTTCGGCGAACACAAGGCGCCGATCGTCCGCAAGGCCGTCGAGGAGCCGGCCTGCAGCCACGTGTCGGCGAGCGCCCTGCAGCAGCACCCGGACGCCCGGTTCGTGCTCGATCGGGCCGCCGCGGCAAGGCTTTCGAGGTTCGAGTCGCCCTGGGTCGTGGGGCCGCTCGATTCGATGGGGCTCGAATGGACGCCGCAGCTGACAAAGAAGGCGGTGATCTGGCTCTCGCTCCATCTCGGCAAGCCGATCCTCAAGCTCACCGACGAGGACTACAACGAGCATTCCCTGCAGGACCTTCTCTCCTGCCGCGGCCGGGCCTACGACATCAACATCGAGGTCTTTCGGTCGATGCAGGGAACCATCACCGGCTGGCCGGGTGGCAAACCCGGCAGCGGCCGTGCGGATACGTTTCCGAAGCGGGTGGTGGTCTTCAGCCCGCATCCCGACGACGACGTGATCAGCATGGGCGGCACCTTCATCCGGCTCTGCGAGCAGGGGCACGACGTGCACGTCGCCTACCAGACGAGCGGCAATATCGCCGTCTGGGACGAGTCGGCCGACCGGCACGTCGATTTTGTCGAGGAGTTCTGCAAGGCCTTCGGAGTGGGCACGAAGACATCGGGCATCGCCGACAGGATCCGGCAGTTTCTCAAGTCGAAGTCGGCCGGCGCCGTCGACATTCCTGAACTGCAGGCGGTGAAGGGTTTGATCCGCCGCACCGAGGCACGAGCCGGGGCGAGATACTCGGGCGTCAGGGCCGAAAACATCCACTTCCTCGACCTGCCCTTCTACGAGACCGGCAGGGTTCGCAAGAAGCCGATCGGTCCGGAGGACGTGGCGATCACGGTCGATCTCCTCGAGCGGGTCAAGCCGCAGCAGATCTACGCGGCCGGCGACCTCTCCGATCCCCATGGCACCCATCGAGTCTGCCTTGCCGTGATCCTGGCGGCACTCGCCGAGGTCAAGGGTCGGCCCTGGGCTGAGGACTGCCAGCTCTGGCTCTACCGCGGCGCCTGGCAGGAATGGGAGCCGCACGAGATCGAGATGGCCGTTCCGCTCTCGCCGGACGAGGTCGAGCGGAAGCGGATGGCGATCTTCAAACATGAGAGCCAGAAGGACCGGGCCCTCTTTCCTGGGGCTAGCGATCCGCGGGAGTTCTGGCAGCGGGCGGAGGACCGCAACCGGGAAACTGCCCGGATCTACGACAAGCTCGGGCTGCCGGAGTACGAGGCCATCGAGGGTTTCGTGCGGCACGGCTTCTGATCGCGACCACAAAGGACATCATGTCGAAGAGATACAACGTCGGCGTCATCGGCTATGGCTGGGCGGCGACGGCCCACATCGCGGCGATCAATGCCACCAGCCAGGGGCGGGTTGCGGCGGTCTGGTCGTCGCGGCCCCTTGATTCGGCCGAACTGTCGGCCAGGCATGGCGGCTCGATCAGGGTCTACCGCGAACTCGACGCCATGCTCGCCGATCCCGACCTTCAGGTGGTCGATATCACGAGCTATCCGAGCCAGCATCGGGATCAGGCCGTGGCGGCGGCCCGGGCCGGAAAGCACCTGATCCTCGAAAAGCCGATGGCCAACACGCCCGAGGAGGTTCGCGAGATCGTCGCCGCCGCGGCGGCGGGCGGCGTGAAGGGCTGCATCTGCTTCGAGTGCCGGTTCTCGAACCAGTTTCAGGTGACGAAGGCCCTTCTCGACGAGGGCCTGCTGGGCCGGCTCCACTACGGCGAGGTCGACTACTATCACGGCATCGGACCCTGGTATGGCCAGTACCGCTGGAATACCGGAAGGAAGGAGGGGGGCAGCGCGCTGCTCACCGCGGGCTGCCATGCCCTCGACGCCCTCCTGATGCTGATGGGCCAGGAGGTCGAGATGGTGTCGAGCCTGAGCACGAAGTCGTCGAGCCCGTTCTTCACCCCCTACGAGTACGACACGTCGAGCGTCACGATCCTGCACTTCAAGGGGGGCGCCATCGGCAAGACGGCGGCGATCGTCGACTGCCTCCAGCCTTACTACTTCCACACGCACCTGGTCGGCAGCGAGGGGAGCCTGCTCGACGATCGCTTTCATTCGATGAAGCTCAAGGCCGACAGGGGGCACTGGAGCCGGCTCTCGATGAAGATGCTCGACTCGGGCGACGTCAGCGACCATCCTTACCAGGCCCAGTTCCAGGCCTTTTTCGACGCCCTCGACGAGGGCCGCGACATGCCGCTGACGAGCCTCGCGGAGGCGGCGAAGACGTTCGACGTGATCTTCGCGGCCGACAGGAGCGCCGCTCAGGGTGGACAGCCGGTGCGGCTGTCATGAGGGCTCGATCGACTCTCACGTGGCTCGGGGTTGCCCACGCCCCGTCGCCGGACGTTCGCTGCGGCCATCCTGGCCTTCGCTCACTCGATGCTGACGTCGCTTCGCCATCCATGGCTGCGCTCGTCAGCAACGCCGGCTCTCGGGGCATGGGCAACCCCTCGCTATCATTCCCTCGCTGTCAGTTGGAGGAGCTTCAATGACTCAGTGGCGTCGGTTTGTCCTCGGGGCCTGCTTCGTCGTCATGGCGGCGCCCCGGGCGGTCGCCCAAACGGAGGTTCCGACCGGCTGGACGGCCCTGTTCAACGGCCGCGACCTTGACGGCTGGCGGGGCCGGCCGCACTTCGATCCCGCCAAGGAGGCCGACGGCACGCCCGAGGAACGGGCGCAGCGGCAGGCCGACTGGGACGCCGACATGCGGCGGCACTGGACGGTGGAGAACGGGCTGATCGTCAGTGACGGCCAGGGTGTGTTTTTGACCACGGATCGCGAGTTCGGTGATTTCGAACTGATGCTCGAGTGGATGCTGCCGGCCTCCTGTGCCGACAGCGGCATCTATCTTCGTGGCAACCCGCAGGTGCAGATCTGGGATCCGGCCTGCGAGCGGGATTTCAAGCACGGCTGCGAGAAGGGTTCGGGCGGCCTCTGGAACAATCCCGCCGAATCGACAGGCAAGTGGCCGCGGGTGAAGGCCGACCGGCCGATCGGCGAATGGAACAGCATGCGGATCACGATGAAGGGTGACCGTGCGACCGTGGTGCTCAATGGCCAGGTCGTCGTCGGCGATTGCCCGCTGGCCAATTATTTCCAGAAGGGGCAGCCGCTGCCCGCACGTGGCCCGATCCAGATCCAGACCCACGGCGCCCCGATGCACGTTCGCAACGTCTTCATCCGCGATCTCGGCAGCTTCGACCTCGCGGCTCCCGGCTGGCGGGATCTCGGCGAGGCTGACTTCACGAACGTCAACTGCGCCGCCGACACCTGGACATGGACGCCGGATCGGGTGGCCTGCACAGGGCAGCCCGTGGGCGTGATCCGCATGAAGGAGCCGGTCGCCGACTTCGAGATGTCGGTCGAATGGCGGCACCTCTCCGACGGCGGCAACTCGGGCGTGTTTCTCTGGGCCCCGAAGGAGGCCCTCGATTCGATCAAGCCCGGCCAGTTGCCCCCCGGTGGCATCGAGGTGCAGGTGCTCGACCACGGCTACACGGCGAAGTACGAAAAGTCGACCGGCAAGAAGGCTGACTGGTTCACAACCGATGGCGACGTCTTTCCGGTGGGCTCGTCCAGAATGAAGCCCTTCCAGCCCACGGCCCCGCGGGGATCTCGGAGTTTTCCCAGGGAACGACACTCTCGGGGCACGCCCGAGTGGAACCACTACTTCATCCGGGCGCTCGAGGGGGAGGTTCGGCTCTGGGTGAATGGCCATGAGGTCTCGGTGGGCTCCGACTGCATTCCGTCGAGCGGGTATCTTTGCCTCGAGTCGGAAGGGGCCCCGGTGGAGTTTCGCCGCATGAAGATCAGGGAGATCGCCACCGCTGCCGCGCCGGCGGAATCCGAGCAGGGATTCGTCCGCCTCTTCGATGGGAAAACGCTTGCCGGCTGGCAGGGGGCCGTCGACGGGCATCATGTGGTCGACGGCGAGATTCGCTCCAGGCCCGGCGTCGGGGGAAACCTTTTGACGAAGGCCGAATACGGCGACTTCGAACTCCGGTTCGACTTCAGACTCACGCCGGGGGCCAACAACGGCCTCGGCATCCGGGCGCCGCTCGAGGGAGACGCAGCCTTCGAGGGGATCGAACTGCAGATCCTCGACGACGGCCATCCGAAGTATGCCGGCCTCAAGCCCTGGCAGATGCACGGTTCGATCTACGGCGTCGTGGCGGCCGAGCGCGACTGTCTGAAGCCGGTCGGTGAGTGGAACGAGGAGCGGGTCACCGTCCGGGGCAGCCAGGTGACGGTGGTCGTGAACGGCAGGAAGATCCTCGATGCCGACACCGCTCCGTTTCGCGACGGCGGGCCCACGCCCGACGGCAAGGCCCATCCGGGACTTGCCCGCACGAAGGGATACATCGGCTTCCTCGGCCACGGAGACGAGGTCCACTTCCGCAACATCCGGCTCCGCGAACTTTCGAACGCGAATCACTGAAAACCCCTTTTTCAACGGAGTTCAGCCATGAACCACGCCTCGTCGGACGGATCGCCGGCACCCACGTTTCGCCTCTGGCTGATGATGGTCCTGGAGTTCGTGATCTGGGGTGCCTGGCTGCCCTTGATCTGGGGCTACATGGGGGCCGCAGTCCCCGATGGGGGCCTCGGCTTCTCGCCGCCGCAGATCGCCTGGGTCGGCAGTGCCTTCGCGATCGCCTCGATCGTGGGCATCTTCTTCTCCAGCCAGTTCGCCGATCGCACGTTCGCGGCAGAGAAGTTCATGGCCGCCAGCCATTTCATCGGCGGTCTGGCGATCCTCGGGATGTATTGGGCCAAGGATTTTCCCACCTTCTTCGGCCTCATGCTCGTCCACTCGCTGCTCTATGTTCCCACGATCTCGGTCTCCAATTCGATCGCGTTCGCGCACATGAAGAACGCCGAGAAGGAGTTTGGCCTTGTGCGGATGGGTGGGACGATCGGCTGGATTCTTGCGGCCTGGCCGTTGTTCTTTCTTTTGGAAGGAAAGACTGGCGTCGCGGCCACGACCGCGAAGGCCAACATTTTCCTCGTCGCGGGCATCGCGTCCCTGCTCCTTGCCGCCTACAGCCTCACACTTCCGCACACCCCGCCGAAGCGGGCGGCCGCCGGTGATGGTGGACTGGCGTGGCTTAAGGCTGCGAAATACCTCTCCAAGCCGTTCCTGCTGGTGCTCTTCGTGGCGACGTTCATCGATTCGGTGATCCACAATGGCTACTTCCTGCTCGCAGGGAATTTCCTCGGCGACAAGAATGCCGCCAACATCGCGCAAAAGTGGATCATGCCGGTGATGAGCATCGGGCAGGTGGCGGAGATCCTCACGATGGCGGTGCTGGGCGGCGTGCTTGCCCGGCTCGGCTGGAAGACGACGATGATCCTCGGCATCCTTGGGCACGCGGCCCGGTTTGCCGTGTTTGCATTCATGCCGCAGAACCAGGCGATGATCATCGCGGTGCAGGTGCTCCACGGCATCTGCTACGCCTTCTTCTTCGCCACGCTCTACATCTTCATCGACGCCGCGTTTCCGAAGGACGTGCGATCGAGCGCACAGAGCCTGTTCAATCTGCTCGTCCTCGGTCTGGGAGACCTGGCGGCCAAGTGGCTGTTCATCCCGCTCCAGGAAAGGCTCATGGTGGATGGCGTGACCGACTACCGGCAGCTTTTTCTCGTTCCCGCAGCGATGTCGCTGGCCGCGGCCGTGCTCCTGCTGGTTGCCTTCTGGCCGCCCAGATCGCTGGCCACGGCCGCAGCGACCGAGGACGATCTCGAGACCGAGCCGCCGGCCATCACCTGAGCGATCGTTGCGCCGGCTCAGATGTTCTCGAGAAGCCCCGTGCTGTCTCCGAGCCCGTCGACTTTGACACCCATCCGGTGCAGCAGCGAGAGATGGAGATTGGTCGCGGGAGTGCCCTTCTCGAACCGAACATGCCTGCCCGGGTTGAGCGATCCGGCGCCACCTCCGGCCAGCAGCAGCGGCAGGCTTTCGTGGTCGTGGCGGTTGCTGTCACCCATGCCGCTGCCGTAGACGATCATGCAGCGGTCGAGCAGCGGACCGTTGGCCTCCTTCACGTCCTGCAGCCGCTTGAGCAGATAGGCCAGCTGCTCGACGTGGAAGCGGTTGATCTTCCGCAGCTTTTCATGCTTGACGGGGTCGTTGCCGTGGTGCGAGAGCTCGTGATGCCCCTCGGGCACTCCGATGAACGAGTAGTTCTTGTTGCTCCCCTCGTTGGCGAAGACGAAGGTCGCCAGCCGGGTCTGGTCGGTCTGGAATGCCACGACCATCAGATCGGCCAGGAGTCGGAGATGATCCTCGTAGACCTCGGGCATCTCCTCGGGCTTCGAGATCCCGAGATTGCTGGTCTTCTTGCTCGTCCGCTCGATCCGCAGTTCCAGTTCCCGGACTGAGGAGAGGTATTCTTCGAGCTTCCGTTGATCGGCCACGCCCAGCGCACGGTTGAGCCTGTTGGCGTCTTCCAGCACGAAGTCGAGGACGCTGCGGCTGACGAAGGCCCGCCGGGCCCGCGCCGCCTCCGACTCGTCGGGCCGGCCGTTCTCGAAGAGCCGCTCGAAGATCAGCCGGGGATCGGTCTCCTTCGGCACGGGCTGGGTCTCGCTCCTCCAGGAGATCGTCGAGGAGTAGGCACAGCTATAGCCTGAATCGCAGGAGCCCGACTGGGCGCCGGCGTCGGCACCGATCTCGAGGGAGGGCAGTCGCGTCCGCCTGCCGATCGCCTTGGCGGCGATCTGGTCGGCCGACGCGCCGGCCTGGATGTCGGCGCCGGACGTCTTACGGGCCTGAACTCCGGTCAGAAAGGTGGTCATCGCCCGGGCATGATCGCCGCCGCCATCGCCGTTGGCGTTGGCCTTGCGGTGGGCCAGGCCGCTGAGCACGCTCCACTGCTCCCGCAGATCGGCCAGTGGTTCGAGGATCCAGGGAACCTTGAAGTCGGCCCCCTCCGAGTTCGGCGTCCAGTCGGGCATGTGCATGCCGTTGGGCGAATAGACGAATGCCATTCGCAGGGGCAGCTTTCCCGAAGGCTTCTTCGGCGCCGCAAAGGCGGTCGCGGGCAGCATTGCCTCCAGCACCGGGAGGGCCATCGTCGTGCCCAGACCTCGGAGCACCGTCCGCCGTGACAGATTCATCCCCATGGTCGACCCCTTCAGTCCGCAGATTCTCGCCGCAACACCCGTCCCCGGAAACCGATCCGGATACCGTACGCAGGAACCACCGTCTGGTTCATCGGGCCGAAGTCGATTCCCGCTTGCGAAAAGCCGGACTTTTCACGATCTCCGCCACGAAAACGGAGAACCTGTCGCCCTCGGCTGCAGCCTGCTCTGCGATCCGTTCCACTGCACAGGCATCATACCATTCCAGGCCCCGGCCGAGCGCGTAGGTGAGCAGCTTTTCGGCCAGGCAGCGGCGAAATTCGTCCCGGCGGTCGAGGAGCACCTGACGCAATTCCTTGGGCCCACGGAAGTTGCGGCCGCCGGGCAGTTCGCCCCCTGCATCGACGGCAAACTCCCCGTCCTTGGTTCGCCAGGCCCCCACGGCGTCGTAGTTTTCGAGGCCGAACCCCAGCGGATCCATCAGCTGATGGCAGGCCGCGCAGGAGGGGTTTTCCCGGTGCTGTTCCATCCGCTGCCGGAGCCCGCCGGTGAGCTTCTCGCCGCGCCCCTCAGCCAACTCCGGCACATCCGGAGGCGGCGGCGGCGGCGGGGCCGCGAACAGGTTTTCCAGGATCCACTTGCCCCGCTTCACCGGGCTCGTCCGCGTTGGATTGCTCGTCACGGTGAGCACGCTCGCCTGGCCCAGAAGGCCGCCCCGCTTCTCACGATCGACCGAAACGCGGACAAACTCATCGCCCGAAATCTCGGGAATGCCGTAATGCTTCGCCAGTCGCCCGTTGACGTATGTGTAGTCGGCGTCGAGGAATTCAAGCACGCTGCGGTCCTGTCGGACGATCGCCCAGAAAAACTCCTCCGTCTCGCGGCGCATGGCCGCCCGGAGATCGTCGTCGAATTCCTTGAACTGGCCGCGGTCAGGCGTGATTTCCTCCAGGCTGCGGAGCTGGAGCCACTGGCCGGCGAAGTTTTCCACAAGCGCCCGCGACCTGTCGTCCGCGAGCATCCGCATCGCCTGGGCCACCACCTGCTCGTCGGTGCGGAGTTCTCCTCGGGCGGCGGCACGGAAGAGCTGATCGTCGGGCATCGTGCTCCAGAGGAAATAGGAGAGCCGCGACGCCACCTCGAAGTCGTCGAGCCTGCGGATCTTTCCAGGCGAGGCCTCCTGCTCGACGCGAAACAGAAAAGACGGTGCCACGAGCAGCGCCGTGACGGAGGCCTGCATCGCCCGCTCGATCGACTGGCCCTCGTAACGGGCCGCCTCGAATACCTGGCCGAGCGCCTCGATCTCAGCATCGGTCGCCCGACGGCGGAAGGCTCGCGAGGCCAGTGGACGGAGAATGTCCTTCGCCTGCTCGTACTGCTCCTCCCGCTCCGCCTTGGGGTCGATCGGTTTCTTGAAAAACCGCTGGTGTGGCTCGGGCAGCGGATCGGGCATCACTCCGATCGGCCCCACCAGGAGGATTCGCTCGACGGCGAGGTTGCGGTCGACCTTCTTTTTCGTCCGCGGGTCGGTGCCGCTGAAATCGTTCATGAATCCGACGTCGATGCGGTGCTTGCCGGCCGTGGCGGTGGTCCGGATTTCGAAATCTCGGAACATCGGCTTTGGGTTGCTGACGTCGAACTTCTTCCTCATCTTCCCGTCGAAGGCGATCGCCATGACCGGCGGGTCGTTGCCGGCGAGTTCGCCGGCGGCTTTCACCCGGATGATGTAGTTGCCCGCCGTGGGAAACTCCACGTCGTGTCCGAAGTTGCCCGTATGGCCAAGCGTCTTTCCATCGAGTTTCTGGATCGGGGCGGTTTCCGCATCGGCGGCGTAGATCACGGCCTGCGCCACCTCCTCGGCTGCCTGCAGATACCGTTCGAGCAGAACGGGCGATACGGAGAGCACGTCGCCGATGTTGTCGAATCCGTAGCCGACGTCGTCGGAGGGAAATTCGTCCGCCGGCCTGAGCGTGATGCCGAAGAGATCCCGGACGGTGTTGTTGTATTCGGTCCGGTTGAGCCGCCGGAGCGTGACCCGGCCCGGCCGCTCGCCCTGGGAGCAGTCGGGCTTGAGCGCGAAGCCGCTGATCCATTCGGAGAGTTCCGCCCGCTCGGCCTCGGTCGGCTGCTCTGCCTCTCGCGGGGGCATGGCCTGCCCCTGCACCTGCCGGATCACCTTCAGCCAGATCCCGCGATCGGTGCTGCGGGCCGCCTCCTCGGTGCACTCGTCGAGCGAAATCCCCCCCTCTGCATCCTTGCCAGTGTGGCAGTCGAGGCAGTACTTCTCGAGGAGCGGTTTGACCCGCGAATCAAACGGCACCGCGTGGGCGGACCTGGCAGCCAAAACCATCGCCAGCAGGGCGAGGTAGCGGAAAGCAACGGTCGATCGCTCCACGGCTGGCGACTCCTCGGGAATCATGAACCGGAAACCAGATTCCAAATTCTAAACCTTTGAACATTCTTCGCCACTGCAATCTGGCATCAAATCCAGGCCCCGAAATCGTCGAGTGGCAATTCCGATTGGCACAACGCCCCTGCAGAAGTGGGACAGGCTTCAGCCTGTCATGCGCTCCCCGTTGTGGGACAGGCTTCAGCCTGTCGTAGAGGGAGTAACGGCGTCTCGCGTGGGTCGGGGTTGCCCGTGCCCCGTCGCCGGACGTTCGCTGCGGCCATCCTGGCCTTCGCTCTCTCGGAGGCGTCTGCGCTTCGCCATCCTGGCTGCGCTTGCCGCCTACGCCGGCTCTCGGGGCACTGGCAACCCCTCCTGAATGCGCGGCTTGTGGAGTTGGGGGGGCGATGGGTGATTCTTTCGCAGGTACTTCAGTGGGCTTCAGTGCCAGTCAGTGCCAGTCAGTGCCAGGCAACTCTGATGATGGACATCTTCTGCCTCGCAGGGTTGCGATGCGGTGAATCAGCGGGGACGGTCTTTCGGATCGGCCGAGAGGAACAGCCTGTCGAGTTTCGTGCCCCCTTCGCGGACCCGGATCTGAAGGCTCACCGCCCCGGCCGGCAATTCCAGCGGCGTCGGCCCGCGGCCGCCGCCGAGGACCAGCGGAATCCATTGCCATTCCTTGTGAACGCCGGTCAGCCAGTTCGTTCTGCCGACGATCTCGCCATCATCGCCAAACACCCGCACGATGAATGAATCGTTCTCCGGGGTCGGCGCCTGCACCCGGGCCCAGACGAAGTAGCGGCCCGCGGCGGCGAGTTCGAGGTTCCAGGTCGTGCTGCCGATCGAACTTCCGATCGACTCCCCCGGCTTGGCCGGCATCCAGACGAAGGCGTCGCCCGACGCCTTCGGGTCGTCGCCGCGGCCCATTGGCGGAATCACCCGTCCCGCCTCCGCCTCCCAGAAGACCCGCCGCTGCTTCGAGGCCGGCACCGCGACAGGCTTCTGCACTGTCGTCTTCTGCCGCCAATTGCGGATCGGTTCCAGGTTTTCGATCAGCCTCCTGCCGATGTCGTCGCCGTCCACGGCCAAAAGCGTTCGCGATGGCGGCGGCTGCAGGGCAAACGCGACCGACTTCTTTCCATCTGCCCCGACGACGACCGGGCCGTCGGCTCCCGCCACCGTCACCCGCACCCGCTCTCCGTCCACGTCGGCAGTCGCCTTGGCCTCGGCAAACTCCCGCCGCCAGTTTTCGAAGGCCGCATCATCCGCCAGGCCGCTGCCGATCCGGACCCAGAAGGCGGCGCCGGCCCCCGCCGCGGCAGGCTCCGCGGCCGCCTGATGGGCGACGGTCAGCCGCACCGCGCCGAACGAGTTGCCGTCGAAGACGAAATTGGCCGTCGGCTCGCGGCCGTCCAGACCGCGGGCCCAGGGCAGGCGGACGCCGACCGCCGCGGTGCCCTTGCGGAGCACGAGCGGTTCGCCCGACTTCAGCGGGTAATCCCAGGCCGCATCCTTGGGTGGATCGAGCCGCCGATCGCCGATCCAGAAGCCGTCGACTGCCATCGGCATCACAAAATGCGATTCCAGGGTCTGCACCCCTGCCGGCAGATCCCCGTCGCGGTAGACCGCCACACCGAGGGCATCCGTTCGCAGCTGGGCCGCGGCCCAGAACGGCTGGAGGTGGTGGGTCTTCTCGTGGGCACCGGCCGCAATCTTCGTCTTGCCGTAGGGATCGTGCCGGCCGTCCGGGATGAAGTAGCAGCGAACTCCCTCCCGCGGCCCGGGCAGGTCCGCGCACAGCGGCAGATCCATCCAGCCTTCGAAGCCCGCGCCCGCTGCGCTCAGCGTCACGTCGTGGCAGAGGTAGTGGGTCCGCGATTCTGCCGGTTCGAAGCCCCAGACCTGATCCACCAGCCGCGGCAGGCGGGTTTCAGACATCGTTTTGAGTTCGGCCGGCGGCCGCCATCTGGCGTAGGCCGTGAGAATGTTCGTGATCCGGTGCCGCTTGTCGGTCGGCAGCCAGCCGTTGGCCATCAGGTGTTGGTCGAGAATTCCCAGCCCGCGCAGGTAGTCGTAGTCGCGGCTGTGTGCCCCGCCGAGTTTCTGGGCCGCCGGGAACCAGTTGAGGGCGATGTCGGTCCAGAAGAATTCGAGCAGGGCCCGGGCCTGCGCCCGTGCGGTCTCCCTGCCGGCATAGGCCTCGATCAGAATCAGGTCATCGAGGTCGGTGCCGTGGTAGGTGGGGCTGCAATACTCGTGGGTGCCGGCCTCCCACATGGCGAGCAGAAACCGATCGAGCCGGGCATAGCCCTCCGCGGCGACCTCCGGCCTGTCGAGTGCCTCGCCGACCATGATCAGATCGCCGGCATTCATCAGGGCGATGTTGGTGTAGGTTTCGGGCACGCGGTGGGAGAGCAGGGCCGGGATGGCCGATTCGAGCAGGCCTTGGAGTTTCGCTCGAGTGGTGGCTGGCAGCTTCGATTGGTGCTCAATCCAGATCACCGCCGCATGCTGCATGCAGAAGTCGACGGCGTTGAGGTCTTCCGGCTTCTCGTTCCGCCAATACCAGCGGAAGTTGCCTCGGGTTCGGCTCTGCGGATCGCGGTCCTGCATCTCGATTGCGAGGTCGAGGAGCCTGTCGAGCCGCTCCGGGTGGGTATCGGTCGCGCAGAGGGCAAGCGCCGCGGCGAACAGTTCCCGGACGCCGACGGTCGGCGGCGTGCGATTGGCGGCTCGCCATGTTTTCTCCCCCGACTCGGCGGCGGCCCGTATGATGTCGTCCCGCGGCGGCAACGGGAGGGCTGTCTCAGCGGCCTGGCTGCCAGCGGCCAGAATCAGCGTGCCGACGAGCAGGAAACAGGTCGAGCGAAGATCGATGAAACGAAGGCCCATGACGGGATGCTTGCCGCGGCAATGCTTCCAAAGGGGATGTCGGCCGAGAGGATGTTGTCAGGGGAGTCTGCGGCCCCGGCGGCAACACTTGTGGCTTCGAGATCATATCAGCCGCCGACCGACCGGTCTCAATCCTGGTCGTTTTCCTGCCGGCCGTAGCGGATGGGCCGCCTGCCTCGTCGCAACCTTCGCCGGGATCGCGGCCGGGGAACCCGAAGTAGGGAAGGTTTCCGGCGACGCCGTCATCCGGGCACCGGCGGGTGGGTCGGAGATCGTGATCACCACGACCTCGCGGGTCGCCGGGGCGATCGATTCCCTCACCTGGGACGGCCGCGAGTTCATCGATTCGCACGACCATGGCAGACAGATGCAGAGCGCGTCGAACCTCGATCTCGGCGGCGGCTTCTTCAACGAGTGCTTCAATCCCACCGAGGCGGGCAGCATGCATGACGGCGCCGGTCCCACGAGCACGAGCCGTCTGCTCTGGATCTCCGCGTCGGGAAGAGACTTGGCCACCGTCAGCCGGATGGCCTTCTGGCTTCGCCCCGGCGAGACGAGCGGCGGCCATCCGGCCCTCAACATGACCGCCCTGTCGAACCATCTCCTCCAGAAGCAGGTGCGGATCGGACTGCCCGGCCTGCCGCACGCGATCCGCCATGCCGTGACATTCACCCTGCCCGCGGACGAGCATCACACGCAGGCCACGTTCGAGGCGCTCACGGCCTACATGCCGGCCGATTTTCGGAGTTTTCATGGGCTCCGGCAGGACGGCCGGCTCGAGACGCTCCCCGATGGGCTGGGAGAGCAGTCGCTGCCGGTCGTCGCCTCGACGGCCGACGGCCGCCATGCCATGGGGGCCTGGTCGCCCGACCGCAGCCAAACCACGGGAAGGCCGGCGGCCTATGGGCGGTTCTGGTTCGAGCGGGAACGGGTCTCGAAGTGGAACTGCGTCGTACGGGAGCGGTCGGCTGCAGCCGATGGCGACGAGGCCGGTCGGTTGCCACCGGGACCGTATCACTTTCTGATCTGGGTGGCCGTCGGCACGCGGGAGCAGGTCCGCGTGACCCTCGCCGAGCTGCGGAGCCTGGGACAGGCAGCCGCCAGGCAGGCGATTCCGTCAGGGCCGTAAAAAACTGATTCGCCGCTCAATCGCCGGATTGCTCTGGACCATCTGCCGTTTCGACGACGCTCCGGCCTGAGATCGCGAGTGCCGCGAACGGCGAAAGTCAGCGTGGCACTGCACGAGAATCGCTCCCGTCTCCGATTTCGTCTGTATACTAAGGTCATGAACGTGGAGTTTTTTTCTCCCCAACCAGCCGAGCCGCCAGCAGACGAGTCCGCGCTCCAAGGTGGAGCCGCTGCGAGGAAACAGGAGTGGCTCGGGACGCGCGGTGATAAGGAACCGTCGCCCTACGCGACGATGACCGCGGCCGAACGGATTCAGTTGGTATGGCCGATCACGGTTTCGGCCTGGGCGTTCAGCGGAAAGCCATACGATGAATCGCGACTTCGCCGAGATGTTGAACGCCTTGTCCGCCGAGGGCGTTGAATACCTCGTCGTGGGCGCCTACGCGGTGGCTGCCCACGGGCTTCCTCGGGCGACTGGCGACATCGACCTCTGGGTTCGGCCGTCGCAGGAGAATGCCGCACGTCTGTGGCGCGCATTGGAACGCTTTGGAGCCCCGCGGAGTCGGCTGACGCCTGAGACGTTTACGAAGGCCGACGTCGTCTACCAGATCGGTCTTCCGCCGAATCGAATCGACCTGCTGACGACCATCGACGGCGTCGAGTTCGAGGCCGCCTGGCAGGAGCGGGTCGAGTGCGTCGTCGACAAGGTTCCATTTCGCATGGTGTCGAGACGCCATCTGCTTGCCAACAAGCGAGCCACCGGACGGCCACAGGATCTCGCGGACGTGGCTAGGCTCGAAGGCCTCGATTGACCCGCGACTCACCTGGCGCCACCAGAGGTCAGCGCTGGGATCAGCCGCAGATTGTCGATGAAGAACGCCGCCTTCTTCGTGCCGATGCCGCTGTACAGCAGGTAGCTGGCGTCGTTCCACGACGGCTTGCAGGCGATCTTCGGAAATGTCTTGCTGGTGCCGTCCTGCCGCATGACTTCGACGACGTAGCTGCCGGCGCCGGTGTCTGAAGCGGTTTCCGCCGTGATCGTCAGGCGAAACCATTCGCCCGGCGGGATCTCGGCCAGCGGCGTCGCGTTGCCCGTGCCGGCCGTCAGCCGCCCGTTCCTCCACGTGACGAGCGGTCCGACGGCAAAATCACCCTTTCCCCGCATCTCGAAAAACCATTCCGCCCCGGGCTCGGACATCGCATCGAAGCCGACGATAAATCGTCCGGAAGTCCAATTGGGACGAATGTGGAGCACCGGTTCGTGGGTCTTGGCGAGGTCGGGAGCATCTTGCACCTTCAGGCTCCGTCCAGACTTCGCCGCAGGCCGGCCGTCGATTGGCAGGGGGGACGAAACCTCGGCCGTCACGCCGACCCCTTCACCGCGATCGGGCTGCCCCTTCGGCCGCTGGAACGACGCCGCGGGAATGCCGATCGTTCCGACGGCTACCCCATCGAACGTCTCCAGCGGTATGGCGAAGGGGGACGCTGGCCAGGGGCGGGCCTCTCTCTCCCAGGTGGGATAGTCGTGGCCGCGGGCCGCCTCCGCCCGCCAGGCGGCGTCGCCCGAGCGAACGCCGGCCAGGGAGAGGTCCCAGGGTTTGAATCCGATCTTCACCGCCGGGCTGCCCTCCTTGAGCCGGAAGTCACGGGCCGCCGCATCGACGAACAGCGGATCGGCAAACAGGCTCCCCTTGTCGCGGCCCATCTTCCTCCACGAGTCCCAGCTGATCGTGCCCTGGTTGAGCAGGCCGGGAGTCTTGCCGTCGCTGCACCAGTAGAGGTTGTCGCGGAAGATGATCGAATCGGCGGGGTCGCCCTTTCCGGGTTTGTCCACGAGCGCCCACGAGGCGTCGCCCCGGTCGAGCAGCGTGGCGGGAGGATCCCAGAAGACGATGTTGCGTTCGTAGATGAAGCAGAGCCGTGGCTCGTTGCGGGTGCGTTGCACCTGTGCTTTCCGGCCGAAGGCGAAGATGTTGTTGCGGACGCGGTTGGCATAGCCGAAGTGCTGGTGGAAGCCGGAGTCCCAGGTGTCGTGCACGAGGTTGTTCTCGGCGAGCGCATCGCAGCTGCCCTCGTCGTAGTAGATTCCCCAGCCGCCGTAGCGGTGGCTGTTGATGTGGTGAATGTGGTTGCCGCGGATCACGGTGCCCGGTGACGTTCCCAGGCCATAGAAGCCCCCCATGTCGCTCAGGTACGACCAGCCGAGGTGATGGATGTGGTTGTTCTCGACCAGCGTCTCGCGCGAGATGCTCTCGCCGTAGCCCCAGTTCCAGCCGGCGCTGACGCCCGTGTAATAGAGATCGGCAATGTCGCAGTGGGTGACGGCGCAGTGCCGCGTGTGCGTGAAGGTGACGCCACAGGCGCTCGGATGCCGCCGGCCGCCGTGCTGGATGATGCAGTCGTCGACGACGACATGGTGGCAGATCTCGGCTTCCCTGGGCCGCGCTACGTCGCCCACGAGCACGCCGCCCCCGCCGAGATCCTGGAGCTGGCAATGGACCACGGCCGAGTCGGCGCAGTCGTTATGAAAAGAGATCGCATGCCGCCCCACGTGGGCGACTGAACAGGCCTCGAAGCGGATTCCTTTGCTCCCGGCCAGTTCGATCGCGGCTCCCACGCCCGGCGCGGCCTGGCCCTCGAAGAGGCCGTTGGCTGGATAGAGGTCGTTGTCGAATTCGAACCGCAGGCCGCGGAAGACGAGGTCGCTGGCCCCTTTGATCGTGAGCAGCCGCTCGGCGACCGGCACGATCGCGACCGCAGTCTCGGGCCGCTCGCCCGGCAGCGGGCTGTAGAGCAGTTCTCCGGCCGCACGGTCGAGAAACCATTCCCCCGGGCTGTCGAGGGCCGAGCGATAATTTTCCAGCCAGAATCGCAGGGCCGGGTCGGCGGCCGGCACCAGCGGATACCGGCTCTGGCCCTTGATCCGAACAGAGCGGGCTGCGTCGTTGAGATCGGCGACCCGGGCCTGGGTGGTGCACCAGTCGTGGGTGATCGTCACGAGCAGGTCGGCACGTTCGGCGGCCGGAATCGACTTGAGCAGCGAATAGGAATCGGCAGGCAGTTGGAACACCTTTTTTTCGGGAGCGGAGCCGAGATCGGGGAAGGCGTCGGTGGGGGCCACCGTCGTGATGTGGAGGTAGCCGCGGTTGGGATGACGGGCACGCGTGGCCCGACGGCCGTTGATCCAGAGCTGCTCGAACGACTGACGGCCTGCCTTCACGTCGGGCATGTCGGCCACCCAGAGGCCATTCCGCTCCTTCCAGCCGGTGATCGGCCTACCACCCGAGAAAACGGGTGCGGCCCCGGGGGCCGCCACCCATTCGGTCGCGGAGTCTTCGGCGCTGAGCGACAGCGGCTCGGTGAGGGAATACGTTCCGTCGGCCACCAGGATTCGCGCTGGCCTGGGTGACTTCCGGGCGGCGTCGCGGGCCGCCTGCGGCGTGCTGATCGGACCTGTGGGTGAGAGCTGGATGTCTGCGGCGAAAGCCGGTGCTGCTCCAAACGGGAGCAGGGGAAGCAAAAACAGGGCGGAAAAAAACAGCCTGAAAAAAATCTTCCTCCGGCTCCGGGAGAAGGATCGCCCGGCGCGAGGGTAGTCGTTGGTTGTCTGCATGCTTATCACCCCCGATGCTTTCGCAGAATATACTGCTCGATCAGGCGAGTGGGAACCAAAATCAGATGATCCATCCGACGCGTCGCTCCATTCTCAGGGCAGCAAGCCTCGCAGTCGTGTCGTCAGGGCTGGCCGGTGCCGCCTCCTCGACCCGCCCGCGGCGGATTCTTCTGCGGTCGAGCTGGCAGACGGTCAACATCGGCGACATCGCCCACACGCCCGGGCTGCTGGCCACGCTGGAGCGGGAACTGCCCGAGGTCGAGGTCACGCTCTGGCCGAGCAGTGTCGCGGGCGGTGTCGAGGGGATGCTCCGCCGACGGTTTCCCCGGCTCCGGATTGCGACTGACAGGGCCGCGATCGACGCGGCCTTCGGTGACTGCGACCTGCTGCTCCACGGCTCGGGGCCGTCGCTCGTCGCCGAGAAGGATCTGGCCCGCTGGCGTGACACGACCGGCAAGCCGTTCGGTGTCTACGGCATCACGCTGCCGCGAACCGAATCGACCGCCGCGGCAGCGGTGTCCCAGAAGTCACTGGCCCGCACGATCGCCCTGCTCGGAGACGCCCGGTTCGTCTATTTTCGCGACACGCCCTCTCTCAGGTTCGCCCAGGATCTGGGCTGCCGGTCCCCGGTGATGGGATTCGGCCCGGACGGCGCCTTCGGCACCGATCTCCGCGACGACGGCCGGGCCGACGCCTTTCTCACGGCCAACGGCCTCGAAAACGACAGGTTTCTCTGCTGCATTCCCCGGCTGCGGTACACGCCCTACTGGTCGATCCCGGACAAGAAGCGGCCATTCGACCCGGTCAAACATGCGAGAAACGAGGCGCTGCGGGAGCACGACCACGCGCCACTGCGGGAGGCGATCAGCCGGGTCGTCCGGGAGGCGGGGCTCAAGGTCCTCGTCTGCCCCGAGGATCAGACCCAGATGGCCGTCGGCCGGGAGCGGCTCGTCGAAAGGCTCCCCGACGATGTCCGGCGCGGGGTCGTCTGGCGGCCCGACTACTGGCTCACGGATGAGGCGCTCTCGACCTACGCCAGAAGTGCGGGCCTGTTTGGCAACGAGATGCACTCGCCGATCATCTGCATCGGAAACGGCGTGCCGGCGATCGTCTGCCGGTTCGCCGAACAGACGAGCAAGGGGCTGATGTGGCGGGACATCGGGCTCGGGGACTGGCTCTTCGATCTCGACGACGAGAACGACGTTCGTCGCGTGCCAGACGCGGTGCTGAAAATGGCGAAGAACCCGGTCGAGTCGCGGCAGCTCGCGGCCAAGGCCCGGGGTTTCGTTTTAGAGCGGCAGCAGGAGGCGATGCGGACCATCGCGAAGGTGCTGGCTGACGAGGAGAACGCATCATGACCAGGAATCCGCACAGCCTCTGTCTCTGCCTTGCCCTCTGGCTGTTCGCGGCCGTGGTCTGCGGCGGCGAGCCTGACCGCGAGCAGCGGGTCGCCACCGTGACGCAGATGCCGGGGCTCGTCGCCTTCTGGGACTTTGTCGCCAGAGAGCCGGGCGGGGAGCGGCGGTTCGTGGCCCATGTGCCGGCGGGGTCGTCAACCGACTATCCGCTCGATGCCGGGAACTACATCAGGGATTTCTGGGGAGAGGGACGGGCTGCGACCTATGCAGACTTTCCCCTCCTGGGCCGCGGGCCGTTCGGCGAGGCGATTCGGATCCGCAAGGAGGAGGATCCGAACTTCCGTCCATTCCTCTTCGTGCCCCGGTCGCGGCTCCACGACACGCCGCTCGACATCAAGGGGGCGGGCAGGTCGGCCACCGTGGTCGTCTGGGCGGTCCGCGAGAGCGGCAACCATGCCCTTGCCGGAATCTGGCACGAGGGGACCGACCTCCAGCAGGACTCGACCAAGGGGATCAAGAAGGCGGAACGGGGCCAGCGTCAGTACGCCCTCTTCGCCGGACTCAACAAGGAGGGGTCGGCCTGCGGCCACGTCTCTGAAAACGGCGCAAGCTCGTTTCTCAACCGGTATGCCCTGCACAAGTGCAACTCCGCCGCAATCGCGGCCGCGGTGCCGGCCGACGCCGAACGGGCCGCGCTCGATGTTGGCTGGCACTGCTTTGCGATGACGTTCGACCACGAGCGAAACGAGATCACGGGCTGGCTCGACGGCAAGGCCGGAGATCGTTGGCTCGACGCTCCGCAGAAGGACAAACTGCTCTCGTTGGCCGCCAACGCCTGGCTGCAGGGCCGGCTCCGGCGGCAGGAGGGGATGCAGGAAGGGGAAGATCCGGTCTTCCCAGAGTCGCAGTTTTACATGCCGCCGGAGGATCAGCCGGTGGCGGTCGCCGTCGTCAGTCAGAGCGACGACGAGCGGGTGGAACTGCGGGAGTATCCGTTCACGAAACTGCGGGTGACGCTGCGGCGTTCGCCCGCGGGCGAGTGGGTTGAGGCCGACTGCCAGCTGGCGTCGCTGCGACTCAATCCCTGGTGGTATCCGCACGACATCTACACACCCGCCGACGCCACCAGCGGCGGACCGTTCACGATCGGCCGCGTGATCCATTCGAGCCGCGGCGTCGGATTCACCGGCTGGATCGGCGGGGTGGCCGTCTACGATCGACCCCTCGCCGCCGCCGAACTCAGCAGTCTCGCCGCGGTTACGACCGTCACCGCAGCGGCCGACACGCCGGCTTCGCATCTTGATTGCGAAGTTGATCCCGATCCCCGGGCCCCCGTCGGCGGCCTATGTCAGGACGTCCCGGATGACATGCCCGTAGACGTCGGTCAGCCGCATGTCGCGGCCGCTGAAGCGATAGGTGAGCTTCGTGTGGTCGATGCC
>Ga0114972_10000100_pt1 | contig 56573 bp, 46 predicted proteins | sample M_140807_EF_Meta_FD_87354 | JGI IMG/M metagenome (GOLD analysis project Ga0114972, IMG submission 87354) | Freshwater microbial communities from Lake Montjoie, Canada to study carbon cycling - M_140807_EF_MetaG | ecosystem: Environmental > Aquatic > Freshwater > Lake | place: Lake Montjoie... | reverse complement strand
CGAGTTACGCCCTCAACTCCTAATCCATCTATCATCATGAGAGCTGCCTGCGAGCGCTGAGGAGCGTGGCTAATGACCCCTCCCGAACCAATAACTGTATCTATCTCAAGAAGAGATACCAAATTATTCCCACTCTCTTGCTCAAATGCTCGACCTATCTCTCGTCCTTTATCAGCGGTGTGCACCGATATAGCGAGTGAGCAGTGGTGCGCAAAAGAAAGCCGCAACGCCTCGCGACAAACAGCCTGTTCAAGAAATAGGTCGTCTAGTGTCTGCGGAATTGTTGTTGGGCGAATCATCTTGTTGCGCAGACGATTTCTGAGGTCTTTATGATCGGCGACAAAGGGAATCCAGCGGGCAATTGAGGCAATACCCGCCTCAAGTAGGACATTTCCGATAGAGTAGCTCATACCGAGATTCGCACTAACCGTTCGGGTTAGAATCCTCTCCTGTTTGTGATCGATACAAGAGCTGAACACATCAGTAGTCGCACCTCCAATATCAACCGCAACGATCTGCTCGTTACATTTTGTTGCATAGGTATCGATCATCGTACCTACTGCAAGGGGCGTGGGCATTATTGGGCGACTTGCCCAGCTCATCAACGTTCCATAGCCGGGCGAGTGGCTCATGACATGGGAGAGAAAAAACTCATGAATCGCCTCACGCGCTGGTCCGAGATCTTCTTTCTCGAGCTCTGGCCGAACATTTGCGACGATCGTTACTGGTCCAAGTGGTGAGAGAATGCGAGAAACCTCATCCGCAGCTGCAGAGTTTCCTGCAAAAATAATCGGAAGAGATAGCGTGTCTCCGAATCGCGGTCGAGGCGCCGCAGCGAGAAGTAGTTCAGCTGCTTCGACTACCTGGGCGATCGCGCCCCCCTCGATTCCGCCACAAAGGAGAAATATATCTGGTCTCACTGAGCGAATTTTCTCGACCCGTTCATGATCTGTACGACCATCATCAGCCGAGACGGAGTCAATCACTATGGCACCAGCGCCAAGAGCCGCTCGTTCCGCAGATTCAGTCGTAAGGTGAGCCACTAGTCCCGCGACCATCATCTGCAACCCACCACCGGCAGAGCTTGTTGAAAGATAGAGATCGAGCCCACTACTATCCTTTGCGGGTGCAAAAAAAGGTGGAAAGGAAGATCGATCAAAAAGAGGAAGATGGGATAGCTCTTCTAGCTCGCTGAAGGCATTTGTAACCCCAACTGTGACATTGGCGACCGGCTGTTCAACGGTAGTAGGAGCCTCGCCACGCGCACGGAAATACCATCCTTTTTCCCCTTTCTCAAAAAGGAGCGCCTTCGTCGTTGTTGAACCACAATCAGTTACAACCACTCGCTGCATGAGATTTCCTCTAAAAGTGTCGATCTGAATGATGCTGCTTACTTCTCATTGAGAAGCGAGAGAGAGGGTTTTAATTTTGTTAAAAAATTACAATAGCGAACTCACCGACTGAAACCATGGTCCTGACATAAATTGAACCCGCTCAACAAGTAATGCCATTCGTGCCATAACGGTTGAACCAAAAAATGCGCCAAAGCAAATCATCATGACCCAACGGGCTGACCTCGGAAACGCTCCTCGCTGCAGCGTTTCATTCTTTACAGTTGAGAGAAAATAGAAAAGAACGGTCACCATCGCGAAGATGAAGATTGAATTGCTTATACTGGTTCCCCAACTGATAGAGCCATCAGTTACCACCAGTAACGGCTTAAGGCTGCTTCGAATTTGCGGAATCATCTCAGCAAAGAATCCCTTTATGCCGAGACCTGCGCTAAAGCCGAGTGATAATCCGATCACCAACTTTGCAAGCCATCCGTAGGTACGTGAATAAATCGTATAGTAAAGAAGCCCAAAAGAGAGCGGAAGGATATACCAAAGATACGATGTGTCGTAAGGAGTTATAACGGTTCCATCGGGGAATCGTTCAACCCCGTAGCCAAGAAGGGGAGAAAGTATGTTCGGCCATAAGAAGTTTTTAAGGGTAAATACTGGCGCAAATCCAGCAGCAATCCCGATAAAAAGATGCTCAAAAACGCGATACACGGGATTCTCCCGAATCAGGAAGCTGAATATCGCCAAGGAGCATATACCACCCAATAGGATAGTTGCTTGTTCCCAACTCATCGCTTTCTCCTGAAAAGAGTACGTATAAGGATTGGTAAATTGCCCACTGCTATCATACAAACTATCGCAAGCTGGGAAATGCCGAGTGCAGTATTTACCGCTCGTGAAGAATCTTCCTTTCTATCGGGATAAGCGCGTTGCATGAGCTCTGAATACCAGGCTGCACCAGAGACACCCTCAAGAATTCCTTTGAGCTGGCCGGAGTCTCGATATATGTAGGCCTCAGGTATCGTTATTGAGGTGCAGCCATGAATGAAGGTCGGCGCATATCCACTACGTTGAAAGAACTGAACATAGAGATCAAACGTTCCAACGTAGCCGGTTAATTGGACTAAAAGATCTACGTCTTTGATTGTTTTGACACCATTCATCATTGGAAGAGAGCCAAGATCATTCCCGCGGGCATCCTTTTTGATATATCGAGATACATCATCCGATTTTGCGAGTGCCTGCATAAAGAGAGCGGGTCCTGTGCGAAATCCGATATTTATCCAATCGACACCATAGGTCCACTCTTCGTTTGGATACTCTTTTTTAAGCCGTTCAACGACTGTACGAGGGACCGATTCCAGGAACCCTTCACCTTGAGGTATTTGTGTCATCAACATAAAGGGTATTCGACGACGCATGAGATGCTCAAGAACGACCTCGGCTTGCGGTCCATTTTCAGCGTAGTTAGAGGGACCATAATCCATTGCAACAAAGGCAATTTTGCCCGACTTATGTTCAAGTTCATTAATGATAGAGAAGCTTTCTGTTGCAGCAGTCAGGGGAGCGGGAGGAAGCCTCAAACCACCGACGAGTGGTATAAAAACGGATAGAAAGATAATCAGATATATTATCCAACGGTCTCGATTACGCATCTGAGGAACCTCCAGTTACGTTTTCTGCTTCAATCGAGAACCACATCCGAATACAAAGAACGAGAGTAGCAATACCAGCCCCCAGCTTGATCGCTCTAAAAACTCCTGCGCTTGGTACCTCAAGCAACCATAGCCGTATCGAGGCAAATGATTCTGAGATCATGAGTCCCACCGATGTCTGTCCGAGAATTACAATGAGTGCAGCCCCCATCATCAGGGATGACTCTACCGATTTGACCCTAAATGCTCGATAGGCGGCGGCAGCGATGTAAAAAGCAAGAAGAGCAAACATCGATGAGCCAAGAGGGGTGAATATCCCATCAAAAAGTAGCGTAAAAAGCCGATGGGATAGTCGCTCTTCCCGAATGATAGTAAGTCGAGCTGAAAGCTCAGAACGGGCTGATAGAATGAGAGGAGTTATCGCAGAGACAGTCTCTAAAGATTCGGGAGATTGCTTGAGGAGTGAAATTTTTTCATTAAGAGCGATACTTGTATTTGACGGATCTTCGGCTTTTGAAGTTGATGATGAGGAGGCAAGCTCTGATGAAATATCTTCAAGGTGAGGTATCAGCAGATTAACCCGATCTTTTACGGGGAGAACATCAGATCGTTTCGCCGCCGCATCAGAGGTGATCGCCTCAGTGTAGAGCGAAAGCACCTCAATTCTTCTTAGTTTTGCAGCATCCGACAGAGCGTAGTACCAATCTACCCCTGAAACCAAAATCATCAGGAGCAACCCCGAGAGAAGGATACCGCTGTACAGTGCACCAGACCGACGAAAAACTAGCTTAGATCCATGAACAAGGCATAAGTTGATTATTCCGAGTCCAATCGAAACATACACTGCCGCAAGAAATCCATTGGTTATTGCTTCGTGATGTTTAGAGATGCCGGTGCTATTAAGAACAGCTTGGGGAAGCATAAATTCAAGAACAAAGTAGATTCCCCCGAGAAAGGTGATGAGACGAATAAGTTTATCGCGGGGATTTCTAACGTTCATAAATAAACGATCGGATACATTTAGCGAATTTCGGAAGTCATGAAACAGGTGAGAAAATATTTAAAAGATTCTCAGGCCATCCGAAAGAGAGGAGATAGGAGATAACATCGGGTGAATTGCCAAAATATGGGAAAAACTGTCGCGCTGTTTCACCGATAATACCGATAGCGATGAGTCCGAGCAGAAAAAGCTTTGCTCTGTCCTGACCATAAAGGCTTCCCACAAGTACAGGCTCCCTGCTGAGGTACGCCGACGCCGAAAAAAGCTCCTCGCCAATCAGGGTATAATCACAGGTGCAAACAAAAAATGGAACTTGTTCAGGGCTGACTGAGGCGGCAACCTGCATCGCGCCGACATACTGGCCTGCCTCTGCAAGAATGAGACTCTCTGCAGCAAAGGTACCGAGCATAAAGGTCGCCCCTGGGCGTTCTCTATGCACCATACCTATATAGCCAGAGGCGAAGGCGAACTGTTCATCTGAGAGAAAGATAAGAGACTTCGGGTCGAACGCATTCATTCTCTTTTCTGAGCGATACGCCTCCGAAACGACATCCTCTACCAAAGCAAGGGCATCTGGAGCTGATTGGGGTACAATCAGCCGAGATCGAAATAGGGCGGCTTTTCGAGCAACAAAGGATAGGACTCCCATACAGGCGTAAAGCACAGGGCCTAGCAGTGTAAGCGCTGTAGTGAAAAGGATTGGCCTTCCTTGCTCAACGGCTCGGCCGATAGATTTCTCTATTGCATCAACTCCCGGAATTCGGCGTATATACATGCTCTCTGGAGATTTTCTCGCCTGCCCGATATACCTAAAGAGAGAATAAGTAAGCCCTACTAGAAATATCACCATAGCTGGTGTCGCATGCTCAAAGTTCATGAGGTGGGTTCCTCCTCATACAAAAAATCAACTAGCTGTTGCCAATCTGCAGGTTCAGCTAGAGCCTTAAGAATCGCAACGCGCGTTTTCTCTGCGACAAAGGGGGTGAGCAGCGGGCCGCAGATATCTAATGAACTCTGCACGATTCCTCTTAGAGGAAGATGTGAATCGATGAGAAATCTTAGTGGAACTGCGAAGGGGGACTGTTTAATCGTTTGGGCAAGTCGACGAATATCATCACTCTCGCTTAGAGCTGGCGTGTTATGTGGTTGCGGCTCGGTCGATAGCGAAGATGAAGTCATGAAAATGTGATCTATATTTCGTGGAAATTAGACGGTAGTAATTGTAAATAATTTACAATTACTAGAGAGTCTGCCAAGTTCACTCATCTGTTGTTATCTCAACTGGAATATTGGCTTCTTCTGCTCCGTTAGTCATCGGAGGTTCAACTTCAGCGTCGCTGTTCTCTGAAGATGAATCTGTGTCCAATGAAACTCCGAGAGATGTTAGCCGTGACTCAAAGGCTTTTGTCTTGGTTTTAAGAAGATCTAATCGATCCCGAAGCACGGCGGGATCAAATGAGCGTCCTAATTGAATGAGCCGCTGCTTATCTTCGACGGAAAGCGAGGATGAATCTTGAGCAGAATTTGTATTCTTCCTCTTATTGGATGAGTATTTAAGAAATGACTGGGAAGCACCCTCGTAGTTTGCCTGAATAACATTTGCATGAGGATATTCCCCGTTGTCGAGCAGCTTCCGATAACGGCTCTCCAAAAATCCAATTGAACGCTGAATTTTGTCGAGTAGCTGTTGATGATCAATAGTTTGATCGTCGGTAGCTGACGGCTGTTCACTTTCGGAGCTGTCGTCTACTTGCGAGCGCATACGCTCCAAAGCCGCTTCAGCTTGAACTATCTGACCCTCCGCGCGTTCTAGCTCATTTAGTCTTGATTTTATCAGTGTCGCTGTTTCGAGCTTTGATTTGCCGAGGGTGTGTAGGTCTTCGGCTATTGGCGGTTTAACAGGAACAACTTTTAAGAGGCTCTCTGAACCACGCAAAATCGCTCTTATGGTCGTTAAATGCTCAGTAGCTCCTATCGAATCGTCTTGGATAGGTAATATTCCGCCGATAATTACTGTTGCACCTCCAACTAGTGCTTTGTCTCCTCGTCCTTTGACCGGAGTTGTTACGGTTGGGATCACCTCAAGTCTTCCGCTGTCGTAGGCGAGGAGAAAATACGATTCTTTGACCTCAAAATCGCACTGAACCTCTGGAGAAAAAACAACACCCTCCGCCATAGCCGCTCGAGAGGTAACTAATAAAAATAGGATTAATGTTTTTATTCGTGCCACCATTTGTCGCCTATTCACCAAGAACATCCTCGCTCGCCCGTAAAACTGTATCGATTCGACGTTGAGCTGCGACTATAGCGCGCTGTAAGCGATCGACCTCAAGCCCCTGCGCGAGCGCCTGGGTATCCTCTTGACTGATTGGAGTAGTCGATGCACCTAAAAGAATCGAATCGATCCAACGGCTCTCCTCTGCAAGGGAGCGATAGGCGGCTCGGCTAACCCGCGATCCTGGAGCGACTGATTCAACGAGTGCTATTTTTTGAGCAAGCTCGGAACGTTTACTCTCAACCTGTGATCGCTCTTTTGTGAGGTTATCTTTACCCGTATCAGCATTTGGAGTATCTCGAAGAATAGATTTATTGGGACCATTCTTTTGAGTTGATGTTTGCTTCAAAAACGCTGATTCATCGGTTGCTTTGGCAACTCCCGCCTTTGCTGCTTCGATACGTCTTTCGATTAGAGCCAGCTTTGCTCGTTGAGCGAGAAATTCAGAAAGCTCAGGAACATTGTCTGCAGTTTGTTCATTGACGCGCCTCAGTATCCACTTCAGGTCGGAACCAGAGGATCTTTTCCCCAATCCTCGGTATGTATCGTCTTCCTGAGTTCCGAAGAGGGTGATCTGTTCACCACCTGAAACACTGACTAAAAGACCATCAGTTGAATCTTTTGCTGGATTAAGTGGTCTGATAACGACTCCACTTTCACCCTGTTCCTCCATTATAAGGAGAAGGCCAGCACCCGGAGCGGGTACATCAACTACCATCGGCAATATAACAGAAGAGCCAGATGGGCGAATGTCAGAGATCGTCCCGACATAACGACCCGGCTCAAATGTTGGAAATGAGTTTACGCCCCGATCCTTCTCCAAAATGAGGAACCCGACTACTAAAGCTATTACCCCACCAACAAGGAAAGTCAGGCGGATTCGACCGAAGCAGCTCGTCGGGAACTCACGCAGCCGATGGGGCGATACGAGGTAAGAAGGTGGTGCGGATCGAGATGTTAAGGAGGTCATCAAGGATTAGTTAAGTTTAGGGAGTAATAACGCTTCATCTTCGGGAAATTTCATCTGATTAGTTACCATCACAGTATCTCTCGAGCAACCAAACAACGCAAAAACAGGCCGGATTACTGCACTAAATGATCAATAGTAGAAGGGCTTGGTTGAAATTTAAAACAAACACCTTTTAAGAAAACGTGCTAACACGATGTTGAACCTTTCGTCGAAATAATACGGGCAGGAACACCAGCGACAACCGCTCCTGCGGGAACATCCTCTCGGACGAGTGAGTGAGCTCCTATAATTGCACCATCACCGATAGTGACGCCATCAAGCACTGTCGAGTGAGCACCGATCCAGACGTGACTACCGATGGTAACTCCGCCTCGAATCTCCATCTCCTGCTCTATAAGAGAGAGATTGTTATCTGCGGGCTTATGATTCCCCGGGCCGATGTAACAATAGGCTGCAATGAGAGTGCTGTCCCCGATGGAGATCCTGGATTGTGTCGCAATACGGCAGGAGGAGCTTATGTTGACGCCATTTCCAAGGGTGATATTTCCTGATTTGGCTGAAAGTATCGAGAAACGGCCAATTAGAACGTGATCGCCAAGGACTATTTTTGCATCATCGCCGCGAGCCTCAACGCAGCTATAATCATCAAGAATTAACCGACGACCACAATGAATTTTCTTTGGATGTCGGATTGTAACTCCTCGACCAATCGCAGGACGATTGGTTGCAGAACCAAGAAGCAGTGGATAAAGCAACATGCGAAGAGCCATGCCAACTCCGCCAGGGAGATTTGCGGCGATTGAAATTGCCTCGTATTGCGCTAAAGAGAGCCACGAAGCGTCCTTGCCGACATGGAGCTCCTTATACGCGGTAAGGGGACCGAGTGTTGCTGTGTATCGCCGTTGCTGAGGTGTCATCGCGGGCTGTGATGGAATTTTTTTCATCAAATCCCCCGCGCCATCCGCAGAAGCCCTATTATCGAGAGAGCATCCTTGATATCTCCCGCATCAACCAACTCCAATGCTCTTTCGAAAGGCAACTGAGCAACCTCAAGTTCCTCAGTTTCATCTGGCTGCCTTGGAACAACAGAGAGACCTTTTGCGACGTAGAGGTATGCTATTTCGTCAGAGTGGCAGTTGCTGAGATGAATCTCTGCGCCGAGCTGTTCCCAATTCTCCGCAACAACCCCAGCCTCTTCTGCTAACTCTCTTTTAGCAGCCTCAAGAGGATTCTCGTCGCGCTCTGCGCCACCTTCAACAATCTCCCATGAATAGCACTCGGTTGGATAACGGTACTGTCCAACGAGAATGACCTCACCTTTATCAGTTAGTGCGACAACCCCAGTTGCAATCCTCGTCTGAACAACGCCATAAATGCCACTATTGCCGCTCGGCTGAATAACGTTATCTTCACGAACGGTAATCCAGGGGTTTGAGTAGACTATAGTGGTGCTTTCAGTTTTCCAGGGATTTTTTTTATTTATCAGCATTCAGCGATCTCTCCTTGAGTATTCTTTTTGCCAAATTTATTTCCTATCGCAACTTTTATATTCAGCGATCTTCTATCGAAAAAAAACGCCCCTTATTATCCCTGACCAAGAGCCGCTAGAAGGTCTGCGTGAACCAAATGAAAGTCGAGTAGAGCACCTATCTCCTCTAAAGCAGCCTCAGCAGCGGTTTGTTCCCGAAGAACAACGAAAACAAGATTGCTGTCACCGTGCTCGAATCGAACTCGCTCTCCCTCGGCTACTTTGTCCGCTGCTATCCGAGATTCGCGAGCCGCTGTAATCCTCTGCTCCGCAAGCTGAAGCGTTGTAAGAGTTTTTTTAATCTCTGCTGCTATCTTATCCCGAACTAGACGGGTTTTTTGGGATACTGCCTCCTTTTGCGCAAGTCCCTCTGAGATCATCCCTCGGGGCTTATTTAGCTCGAGCGGAACTTCAAACTTAACTCCTACCTTTAATTCATCCTCAACAAGGCTCTTTTCTCCAGTTCCAGATGGATGATACCCGCCAAGTTTTAGATCGACCCGCGGTTTAAGTAGGTTCTCTCCGAGTGCAACCTGTAACCCAGCTTTTTTCTCCTTTGCATCAAGAGCTTGAAGCTCGGGGCGTGACCGTAGTGCCTCGTCAACAAGAGCGGACTCATCTAAGGAGTTCACATCAAGGGTATGGGCTAAAGAGGCAGGTACAAGGGAATCACTCGGAACTATCGGATTTCCATCCTCATCCCGATAGTAGAGGCTCAGCTGAATAGCCGATTTGGCCTTAATTTGCTCCGCTTTAGCTAGCTCAGATTGTCGCTTAAAAATAGTTCGCGAATTATCGGTGAGATCAAATTCCGGTTTGTCGCCCGCTTGGACTGCTGCCTCAAGCTGAGTATTTCTGACCTCTGCAACTGAAACTAGGTCAGCAATAACTTTTTGTTGTAAGTTCGCCGCGATCCAGGTCCAGTAGGCAGAGCGTGCCTCGCGCAAAACTGCGATTTGCGACTGCTGAACTTTTGCCTCTGCGCCTTTGACTCCGAGTTCAGAGCTTGCAATCTTAGCTCGTGTCTCATCGATCGCCCGATCGCGAACAAGTGGTAAAGCGATCCCGAGTCCAAATTCTCCTGCGGATGCCGTATCCAGGTCTCCCTCATACAAAGGAAATTCTCCTTCGCTCCGCCTGTATCCCCCTTCCAGCTGAATACCATTTATCGGGAGCGGTTTTTCGATCCGCGATTCAAATAGTTTTCCATCGTAATAGCCAGATGCGTAGCTTTTCACCTCCGATTTCCACTTTGCATCAAACCCACCACGAGCGCTTTGGACCGAGGCTTCCGCCTCTTTCTTTTGTTCGCGTGCAGCCAAAATTGCGGGAAATAGCCGACGAGTAGAGGAAAGCAAAGTATCGAGCGATAGTGGGTCATCAGCTCGAGAAGAGGGTGAAGATGCGATTATGAGAGCAAAGTTAGCGAGTAAAATAAAAGAGGAACCGAGGCTTGCACCTCTACTGCTTCTTCCTGTCAAAAGATCCAAAAAATACCTTTCCACGACGACGTAACCCTTATAAGAGCGGATATCACTTGAGCTTTGTTGTGCCCAATTAGCGATAACTCGCTCGTCTAAAAAACTCTCATTTACTCAACTTTTTAAGAGATTTGCCGATCTTTTCAGCCGATTTCCCCTCTTTGTCAAAAGACTTTTTCATCATTCCTAAAGTAGGAGGAAAGCCATTAAATCGTCTCCATAATTCATACCAAAGGGATACGGTATCGAGCATTACCCATCCCTTAGCGCGTACTCCTTGACGCAAGATTGGACGAGTTGGCCATGGATCCTCTTCTGGATCGGGCTCTACAAGAATTCGAAACTTTCCTCCTCCGCTGTCGCTAGGATCGATTGTTTTAATCAATCCACCAAACGTTCCGACCGCCACAGATGGCCAACCACTAAACTGAATTGCTGGCCAGCCCTCAAATTGTAGTCGAACTTTTCGACCAATCTTGAGAAGAGGCAGATCGTTTCCATCGATAAAAAGTTCGACAACAAGTTCATCGGTATCTGGAGCAAGGGTTGCGAGAGTATCTCCCTCTTTTATGACGGCTCCACCTTGTGGGAAGAAAATCCGCATTATTTGACCCTTTCGGGGAGCAACTACCTGTTGCATCGCCTGACGGGATAGTTTGCTCTGAATTTCGACTAGATCTTTTTCTTTCGCAGATACTTCAGCAACAAACTTGTTATACTCAAGCTTTGCAAGTTCATAGTCTCGCTGAGATTTTAGACCACGATCGGCTAGATTTTTTTGACGCTCAAGATTGCGATTCGAGGTTTCGAGTGCTACTCGAGATGCTTCTAGTGCCTGTTGAGTGGCGACTAATTGCATCTTGATTCGCTCAAAGTATTGAGGATCAAAGTCGGTTATATCAGCAATCGGATCACCCGCTTCAACCTCCGCACCCTCGACAACGTGCCATTTCAAAATTAGACCTTTAACAGGGGCATTTACCTTCTGTAGTCGCTCGTTTGGGTGATAAGGAACGACTGAGCCTGCTCCCCAACTAGTTTGTTGCCACGGTAGAGCGGATATAAGAATGACTGCGCTTATAAGAACAAAGAGAAGGGCATAGGCAAGACGCTTTGCGGAAACGGTCGGACGAACAATCTCGAGTGAGATAAGTTGCGGGTCTCTCTCTCTACCTAATTCACTTGCAGAGGGGTATACATCAAATCGGGGCTTATCCATTGTCTACCTCCATTGCAAGGCGGAGTGTCTTATCTTTTATCTCGTATGATGTATCGAATAGTGGCTGTAAATAAGGGTTATGGGTGAGTACGATCAAGGTCCACGGAGCATCCTCGCGACAGATCGCGGGAATTATCGCGCTGGTTAATGCATCAAGGTCGAAGGTGTCGATCGCCTCATCGATGATAAGAAGGCGGGGGCGATGGAGCATGGCGCGGGCTATCATTAATCGATAGGCCTGCCCCTTAGATAATGGCCACGAATCCTCTCCGAGAACGGTATTGAGCTGTTCTGGAAGTTGCTCAACATCAGTAAGTAAAGCCACACTCTGTAGCGCCTCTCGAACCGCCTTCAGCGAAAGATCGGTGCGCCCGAGGCGTAGATTTTCTTCGATAGTACCTCGAAAAACCTCAATACCACGAACGAGAGCCACCTGACGTCGAACGCTCTCGCTTTTTATATCGAAAAGACTGTGCCCATCAATCTCAATAACTCCGGAGGTCGGATAAGCTAGTTCATACAGCAGTTCACCGAAGAGACTTTTCCCCGATGAATTCGGACCAGCGATAACAGTTCTACTTCCAGGACTGAAAGTTACTGAAACATTTTTAAGAATCTCTCTTCCAGATTCTGATACAAATCCTACCCCTTTAAATGAAACAGTCGCAGGATCAGAATTATTAGGCAGCTCTTCTCCTTCACCTGATTCCAATGGAATATCAAGCAGAGAATCAAGCTTCGAGAGAGATGCGGTCATATCGTAGAGAGTCTCGAGCATCTTAGCGAATTTCGTAATACCGGTGAGGACTCCTGAAACTATTAGTTCCGATGCGACTAGTTGCCCTAGCGTCAACGTTTCTTCAATTACGAGGACTCCACCGATTCCGAGCAATGCTGCTCCTGCAATGGCCTGCAGAGAAAAAAAGGCGATATACTGACGAAAGACTATCTTAAAATGACGTTTACGGTATGAGAGATAATCAGCAACGCACGAATCCGCTCGCTCTAATCCAAACTTTGCACAGTAAGGATCTTTAAAAAGGATTGGACTACCTGCCAAATTTTCCAACCACACTAAGACGCCGTGTTTTGCTGTTGACTCCTTTTGGCTCGTGCGAAATGCGCCCCGACCTAGGGCAAAGAGAATAAATACTGTGAGGACGATAAGAGTCAAAGAGAATGCAAGCAGCACCGGATGGTAAAAGGCTAAAATCAGAAGCCCTATCGTTCCCTGTAATAGTATTGCAACACCATCTAGCAATAGCTTCGATATCGATTTTTGAACGAGAACCACCTCGAAAAATCGGTTCATCAGCTGAGGAGCATACTCTCGTTTGCTTGCAGCGAGAGATAAAAATGGTATTCGCCGAGCTAGATCGAGAGCGACTCTTACAAACAATCTCTGCTGCAAAAGCTCGACAACAAGAATCTGAGCGAGGCTAAAAAGCCCAGAAAGACCCATCCCTGCAAGGACAAGAAGAGAAAGGATAGCGACGGGTTGTAATATGGATCCGAATGCTACTGAATTGACTAGTGCCTGTACGCCAATAGGTAGAACCAGCGAGAGAACCCCAATTCCAAGAGCGTAAAAAATAACGACCTTGAAATCACTCGTTTCAGAATGAAACAGTATCCGAAAATATTCGTATGGAGAGCGATGCTGATGTCTCGATATTTCTTCGATAGAATCATGTGAAGTCGCTTCAGTCATCGTCAATCCATTGGTAGGAAGGAGATCTTTAAGAGGCCTTCGTTGAGGTAACACAACAGCTTTGGCGCAGCTCTGCGAAACCTGATACTCAGGGCAGAACTATGAAAACAGAATGAAGTTCGATCCACAAGAGGAGCATCGAACGTTCTGCTACCTTATTAGAGTGTTGTGGATATGGCGGAAAGGGTTGGTTCTTTTTGTATTAGCTTAAAGAGTAAAAAACGACGAAGGGACAAAAAGGGCCAAATTGGAGCCTTTTTGTCCCTTCGTCGTTTTTTAGCCTTCTTTTAAAAGACTATTTATTATCACTCGTGTTTATCTCGTGCGGATCTGATGGCTCACTTACAAGGGATTCGGCTACATCAGCACTAGAGACGGAATACTTACCCGCGGCTATCTCTGCTTTAATCCTCTCAGTTTTTCTCATTCGCTCTGCTAACCATTGTAATGAAAGAGAGGTTAGACTCCTTTTTCTAGGAATAGCGGTTAAGTTTTTATTATCCTCTGAATCTGTGCTCATGATACTCCCTCTCGGAAACTTCTCTCTATAGAACTATGTTCGGCAGAATGTTTCAGCTACTTGAGGTTTTTACCACTGCACTGGAGGAAAGGTTTGACTCGAGTGGATTTAAGAAGGAGTAAGCTACACGTGGTGCGTTAGGTTGCAACAAGATGAAACTTGGGCTAAGAAACGGTCGTGGATACAGGGGGAAAGGGTTTTGAGCGAAAGGTATCTTTCTTTCTCAGACTGTGTGTAGCTACAAAATTATTTTTTTTCCAAAGTCTTTGATGTCACAAGGCATTGAGAATTATTTAATCAAGGAGTTCATGGATGGAAGTCCTTTTTATTCAAATAGCATCGGGCGAAAATGTAACGAGTCGTAATAGCGAAATCGGTGCATCCCCCTGCTTCGTTCGAACTATGAACGCAACACCGACCACAACTCCTGATGCTCCTACAAAGCCTAATCCCGAAGCCCCTCCAGAAGAATCTCCAACATTGCCGCCGCCCTCGCCTTGGGAACCAGCGAGAGAGCCCAACAAATGTCCACGGCCTGATAAGGATGATCTACCTTTTTGCTCTTATCAAATCGTCTTAAGCGGCGTTCGCCGAGCCGATTGAGATTTCAACTTTTGAATATTCCGGGGGAGATTAGTTTATAACCCAAAAACTGCTCCTACTCTCCTGTCACCACTTGCTACCCAGCGACCCAACGCCACAATAAAAAAAGGGTGCCCACCCCCTAAAGGTGGACACCCTTTGTGCTCTCTCAAGCTACCCAAGCTCTTACTAGATCGACTTCATGTTAGCATCGTTGAACCAGGTCGATACGAGAGATCGGAGGATAAACGAGCCGACTGCAACGACCAAGAGGCCGAGTGCCGCGCGATAACCACCGAAAGCAGCACTGAGAATAGCTGCTATCCCGGAACACACCATGATGAGTGCTCCGAAACTTCCATGAACGTAAGTCATGATGACATCAGCGGCCTCGGCAATCCGGTCATCATTGAATCTGGACGTAGGAGTATATGCTTCAGCAGGGCTCGATAAGCCCGCAAACAGAAGGAATAATCCTCCCAAAAGAAGCATGGATTGAAGTTGAGATGAAGAAGGAGCAACAAGCATCGCTCCCACTCGGCGGCTTAATGATTCTAGTTTGTTTGGTAAGCGACTCATCGCGAGACTCCCTTAAAGAAAGACACTTTCGAACGTTATAACAAAAATTCAATACCGCGTCTCTTAAATTTTCCCGGGACTATGCGTTTTTTTGATACAGATTAAATCTGATAGTTATTTCAATCGACTAGGGACGCATCACTCTTTCGTTCACCGTTGATCCAGTTTAGCGCGAGGGTGCGGTGGTATGAAAGTTCGGCGATCATTTTCCACGGTGATTACCCCAGAACCCCAGTCGAATTTGACATCTGAAGAATTGAAGGGGAGGCGGCCCTCATCGAGTGGATTATAGGGATGACTGGTGACATAAAGCAGATGTGCCACGTCAGATAATACTTTGCACCCATGCAACACTCCTGTAGGAATCTTTACACACAGCGGTTCCGTACCTGCCACGATTTCGGGTTCTCCCATCATGAGTTTCATCTGCTCCTGATAGGTCGGGCTCTCCGGCCGATTATCAATTAGAACGGTTTGAATGGCACCAATTGGAACGTACCACCAATCGGTCTGAGTATGGTGGAAGTGCCAAGCCTTAACGACGTCCTTAGTCATTCTGCTATGGCTCCACTGACCAAAATTCCCACCATAAAAAAGCGGATCGGTTTCGCGAATCACTTCTCGGAAAAAACCTCGCTCATCACCGTGTGAAATGAGCTTTTTAACGATAACTCCCTCAATCATCTTTATCTCTCTGAAACAAATCGAGCGCTTGCTCGGTATAGTCGATCAAGCATAGCAAGACCAATTCCTTCATTTGGCAGTTCGTCGACGACAATAGCATCCAAATGTAAATCATCCAATTCTCTTAGCACCCCATAAAGTCGCGATGCGGCTTCAGCAGCGTTTCCCTGAGGGCTTAATATTCGCACCTCCACGGCTGGAACACTAAGAGCCGTAGCTGGGGAAAAGCAAACCCACCCGATCTTTCCTGAGGATTGTGGAGCGGTTTCCCATTGGTTTTTCAGAAAAAGAGGAGTTCGAGGTGCATAATGAATCCGGTTGAGGCCAGGTGAGCGAGCAAGCCCTGGGGTGCCAGAGCTTCCTCCAATAGCTGGAGCTTCAACGGCTTCTTTTAGGGCGGCTTCAATGGCTTCCCGAGAGATTGAACCACAACGAAGAATACGCGGCTTTGGAGCACAGAGATCGAGCACCGTTGATTCAAGACCTATGTTACACGGCCCTCCATCGATGATGGGCAGGCCTTCATCGGGGAACTCCTTGAGGACGTGTGAGGCGTTTGTTGGGCTGATATAATTCGAGCGGTTTGCGCTTGGTGCAGCGATTGGTGTCGGCACCATTGAAAGGAGAGCTTGCGCGATCGGATGAGCTGGTACCCTAACTGCAACGGTGGTTCCCCCTGCTCGCACTGCTGAGACAGTTTTGTCGATTCGAGCGGGCAATACAACAGTAAGAGGACCGGGCGTTAAAAATTGAAGCCGTGTTAAGCGATCTTGAATGAGCGGGCTATCTAAGAGAGCTACCTCATCTGCGCGATCGAGCGAGGTTAGGTGAACTATGAGGGGATTCGTGGGAGGCCGACCTTTGAGGGTAAAGATTCGCTCAATCGCTGAACCCGAAGAGACGATTCCACCCAACCCATAGACCGTTTCAGTTGGAAATGCGGCCACGCCTCCCTCTTCAAGGAGCTTTGCAACCTCTGAGATATCTTCCGGATTGGCCGTAACTATGCGGGATTTTTGTCTGCTGATATCAACCACACTACTCCTTAGAGGAATATCGGCAGGCGACGGTTGGGTACCATATATCAGGAAACCAAACTATTAAGGCTCTGCTAAGGTCTAAGTAGCTCTGGATTTTGAGGCTTCATTCGACATCTGTCGAGTGCTGAGGAGAATTGAAAAATCTCCGAAGAGCTGACATGACGATTTTTTAGGGTCTCTTCGAGGCTCCGGTCGAAGCGTTCGATGCAGGAGAAATCCACTCTATTTTCGGGGATTGAAATGGAATCTGTCTGAACGTTTTCACCCTCTCCCGTAGATTCATAAGACCATCGACGAAATGCCAAGCCGCCGAGCTCTGAGCCTTCACAGTGTGAATCGAGAGAAACCTCGAAAATACAGCTTGATCGTTGCTCCGAGGGTAGTGAGAGACAGGGGGCGAGTAGGTCTGCACACTGGCGAGCCGCTCCGTTAAAACGAAACGACGCACGGATATCCGCGGTTGCTGGAGTCGAGGTCTGACTACCTACGATAATTATGGTCAATGCTGCGGTTGCGATACCAAGTCGCCCAATCAATTTAAAAATTCCTAACTGGCACATCGACAATCCTATTGAAGGGTTGGACTCAATTAAGTGAGAGCACCCCGATTTTATGTAATCTAACGAAAAATACTCGATCCTCGTTGCCGTTTCTTTAGCCAATCTACTGATACTACTTTTATTCTGAGCCTCTGGTTCTTTAACAAAAACTGGCTCAAAGGACTTGCTTCAAAAAGCCACTCAAGAGGCGCCCGTACTAGAACGGAATTTTAACTTATGTCGTAAAGGAGGTCAAAAAGAGCAAAAGCAATAAAATGAGGGCGCCAAAAACATGAATGTTTTAATTCGTTGTAAGCCCTCACATCGACCATAGTATCGATCAAAAACTGGACAAAGGGGGTTATCCCGCTTTTGGTGCCCATGAGTTGCACCACCCTCCAGCTGCTACCAATCCATTTGCAAATATCATGCATTTACCCCAATTCCCCTCTTTGCCCTCCGCTTTCAATCCACCGAGCTGGTAGAATTGGCAACTAGAGCAGAACTGCTTGGCGCCCTCTGGTCCTGAACGTTTTGGATATTTTGTTGCGTCTACTGTAGCTGCATCGTGACGATACCCAAGACCGATCGCCATGGGATCATTTTCATCGAGCGGCTTGGTTGGAACTGGTTGAGCCTGAGAGGGGGATGGGTTGATGATATTTGTTACAAACGGGACCGATGCGATAATCGCGAGTGATCTTTTCAGGAACGTACGACGACTTGGAGGTTGCATAAATATTCTCTAAAAAGAGGTTAATTAGCGGAGGTCTTTCGCCTCCGAGTCGATAAATGAGAATCAACGTTATCTTCGGAGATGCTATTATATTGGAGTAAAGAGTGAAAGGGACAAATGCTCGCTGTGATAGCCCACCTAGCGAGCAAGTCCCTCGTCCTCTTGATTTTCAATAGAAATGCCGAGCTCGCAGGCAGCATATGGCGGAAGGTCGGTCGCGGCTCGGAGAAACCATGGAGAAAGTTGACGGGGGTTAGAGCGAACATTCTGAGTTGCTCGTAAGATCCGCTCTTCTGCCGTTTTTTCAAAAAGTCGACCCTTTAATCCTTTTTGAAATGTTCCGGTTTCGTGTATTTGGGTGATGCCATCTAGTGCCAGGGCGAAAGGGCTCCCAGCTGGTTCACCGAAAAAAGCACCCCGTAATTGAGCATCAAAACCCGACCAGGTCGCGAGCGCATAAGCTACCTGTCGATGGGAGCAGGATAATAATTCTAGCTCTATATCCGTATCGAATATTTTTTGCTCTAACCTAAGTCGCTCCTGTATTTTTTCAAATGAGTCGACTCGTACGGATGCTTGAGCCAAAAACGAAATGTAGTCTAAAAAGGCAATTATTAAACCACAGCCAAATCCAATCTCAGGAGAATGACGACCAATAAGTCCTCCAAGAAACGAGTGGGCTACAATTTTTTCCTGATGAGCGACCCAGATTCCCTCGGAAATGACCCTACGACAAGTTCGGGCAAAATATGTTGAGGTAATAACCGCAAGCAATTCGTCCGGGTCAAAAAGTGAAATTAGCTTCGCTTTTGTAAGTGGCCTGATGGCGAAAAGCTGAGCCGGATAATATTCCTGAGCGGCGAAAAATAGGGCAGATGCCATCGTTGGCGATACTTTCACGAGAAAAGATGCGGATTGATGGGCAAATAGACGAAAGCTCCCTGAGTCTCTCTCAGGCACGGTTGTTTTTGCGTTTGAGATTGATCGAATCACATCCGAAACAAGCCCATTGGGTGGTCCTAATACGACCGACTGAGACTTAGCGATCTCCCAACTTTCAGAGGAGAGAGTAGCTCTTTGAGTCACCTCTTTACTGGCGGAACGGGCATTTCTTCTCTCAGCCCATCTTGTCGCCGTAACAGCGCCAACCGTTGGGCGCTTTGATGTGTTCGTGACCAAGAAGAACTCCGCTTGAGAGGTAAAAGGACCCTTTTTAAATATATGCGATGAGGATGTCGGCAAAAATGAAGTAGAAGTTAAGCTTAGTATTAGAGAAGGTGTTTTATAATCTGAAAATTGCTCGTATTTTTAGACGAGCCGGAAAAGTTGAGAGAGAGTCACTTTTTCATTGGCTCGAAGATTCTGACTTGGAGATCTCAAAAAGCTGATACTCGCCATGTTCACTAATAAGATTTAAACACCCAAACGCGTTCTGACCTCTGCTCTGATATTCCTTCTTCTCAAGAGGTCCAAGGACCACGTAACTAATCTTCTCGCGAAGTAGTTCCTCTCGGGTCGTGATGCAGTCGGGGGAGGTATACCATCGTTGGGTATTGAGCTCACGTTTAGTAATTACAGCAGGCTCCTTGACGAGAAGGTTTACGTGATTTGCCCACCCAAGATAGCTCGGCATAGCAGAGAGTGTCGCAATATGAGTTGTCCACCAGTAAGGTCTTCCCTGAGCCTCGAGAACGGCACCATACGGGAGTTCACGAAGCTTACGAATAGTTTCGCGTGACCCCGGTAATTCCTCTTCAACTCGGGAGAGCCCTTCTGGCTCTATTGGGGAGCGACTTTCCTTCGATCGAAAATCCTTCGCGACAGTAACAAAAAAAGCAGAACCCACAGCAACAAAAAGAATAGGAATCGCGTCAAAAAAACCGCGTATATTATTTCGATATATTAATGAACTATAGTGCCGAGCAGTTTGACTCAACCTCGCGAATGAACCCAAATGAAGCAGAGGCCAAGCAAAAGCATACCATTTGAAAATAGTATTCATTCTCTCATTCTGCCCGCCATACGGATCGTCGAGAAAAATCAGCTCGCATAAGAGAATTGCCCCAAGCGAACTGACGGTTAGTGAGCTAATTATAAGAGAATCGACTGATCTGCGAAGGCGAGCTTCGTCCCATAAGATTGCGGCTTCGAATGCAAGGATCGATGATATTAGGGTGAACGGATTATTCGAGAGTAGGCTAATTACTGCACCGCTGAAAAGAAGGAAGCGACCGCATAAGGATCTTTGATTATTAAGAAATTGGGAAAAAAAGATAATAGTAAGGGGTATGCCCCAGTGTCTTAGAATCTCTGATGTAGTTGAAAAGGGAGCGCGACCAGCTACGAGGCGAAGAACGGCGCTTCCTGAAGATATAAATCTAGCGGAGCAAATAAGGGATATGATCGCAATCAGAGTCAGGGAACAACAATAAGCTATTCGCTTAAAATTTGGGTTTTGCTCCTTCAAAGAAGTTAGGAAACCGTTGATCGGAAAAAAAGAGGGAGCTCTTGCACAGAGTAAAACAGTGAGGAAACCGATCCACATCGGAACCTCCCACGCATTCGCATTGAAAAGGATAAGGAGAACGATTAGCGAGATACAGGTGAGAAGTGTTGCCCGCTCCAGGGAGGGAGCTTTAAAGGAAGAGATGCGGGAGATGATGGTAATGCTAAGCGATGCGATACCATAGGATAGAAAGTGCGGGTGGTTATCTCCTAGAATGAATGACCAGGCCGGAAATTCTGTGATCGCACCAGCAATAACCCGAGATGGTCCCCACCATCCCTCTGATCCGATACGATTATTCCACCATATTGCAAGCCCATCGTAGTTCGAACCGTAACTGATAAATGTTGCAATTAGAGCAGACCAAAAAACTCCAAGCGAGATCACTGAACGAGACAGAAGGAATGTTCCGCCCCACAATAAAGAGAGACCCCACGCATTGAGGAAGTGATACGTGTCCCAAGGCTGAAAGTTAAGCAGTTCTGATATGGCATCACCAAAACGATACCAAAAAAGGTAGTAGCTCGTTTGGTGACCATAGAGCCAAGGTTCTGAACTCGATATCGGATCATGCATCGAGCTCGCGATAAGCGCGTAGTCTCGCAATCTTTCTCCCATAGGGAAAAAATCAGGCCATGAGAGAGCAAGGTGACGATTGACCAGGAAAACAAGACAAAATAAAGAGCTATTTACGAGTGAATCTTTGAGAAGTTTGTTACGTTCTCCCATCGACAGAGAAGATCGACACGCAGCAAGAAGTCCAATGCTTACAATAATTATTGTCCAATAGCTCAGGAAATTGAGTGGAATAAAATGCCCCAATAAAAAACCCCATACTGGGGTGAGGACGAGGATAGCCAATGCTGCCTCGAGTCCAGAAAAGCCGAGGAGTGCGGTAGAACTCGAGAGAAATAATATGAGAAAAATAAAACTCATAGTTAAAATCAATTGATATATAGACTAGATTTATAGACTACCAACCTAAACCGCTCAGCATGGCTAACCAACAAATTGATACAAAGCTCCCGTTTTGGTCCGGAAAACTGGAATAAATCGCTCTGAATTATTTAAAAACTTTAATTCTCCCTCTGGGGAGAAACGACCGGATCGATAGAGCCTTTTCTCAATATTTCCAATTACTATAAAACGGATCTTATATTTCCTAAGAAGCTCGACCGCTAAATCCTCCGATGGGGTCGAGTAGATATCGGTAATAGCCCTTCGTCTTTCTAATATGTCATTCCGTGAAGTTCCTCGCTGATTAGTATGGTGTTCCCATCCAAGAAGTGTCGGAAGACCAGTGTTCATTGAAATTCGAGTATAGTCTTGATAGGAATCTCCGGTTGCCTCAAGGACCGCCCCAGTTCCTCTATAGTTTAGATTAAGCCAACGGCAGATATCCCAGTCTGAATTAAAGGTTTCGGTAAGATAGGCTGTGCCATCGAGTGTAGCGACCGGCTGGGGTGCACGATGAATTGTTGTGAGACTGAAAAAATTAAGTATCGAACCAAGAGCGCAGAGAGAAATGGTAAAGCAAGCAACTCCGATACCGGGCCAGTCCGAGATGTTTGCACCGATATGAATTGAGCGACCAGTACGGATTGATCTTACAGCAAAAATCGCCCATATCATGACCATCGCAAAAAATGACGTAAAGATCATGAAGAGGGGGATGAATCTTCCAGCGAAAAAAGTGAAACTCAAAAAGAGTAGGATACAGAGAAGTCCCCAACTTATCAGTGTAATTGACTGTCGGGATGTAAAATATTCATTTCGACTTCGATGGTTCACTAGTTCGACAAATAGCGACGCAGCGATTATTCCAAAAAACCACCACAGTGGGGAGTAGAACTTGAAAATCGTGTTCATTCGATCCCCGACGTACCGCAGCTCCCCAAAGAGAAGAATAAAAGAGGTCGCGAGTAACAAAGCTGACAAGAAAAATCCAGGTGCTCTTTTTGGATCACTGAGAGTTATTTGCGACCAGACCTGATGAGCAAGAAGAGCGAGTGCAATTGAGACGGCAAAGTAAGAGAACCGTACACCATTAATTTCATGAAAAACGGCACTATCAACAAAAAGGTAGATTGCAGGAAGAAGAAAAGGGATAACAAGGAGGTGATTCCACAAGCTTCCCTCTCTTCGATGTACTAAAAATCGATATCCTGCGAGGAGCGTTATGAGGATAAGCCACAGCCCAAAATGTCTGAACAGATGCGATATATCGTTGAACTCCTCGTTGTAAACATAACCAGAGCCGAGTGGAGTAGAGCCGAATAGGTTATCGCTAAGGAATGGAAACGAAGTTGTGACGACTATTAAACTAAGTAGTGCGAGATCGAGAACAATTTCTCGGCACAGCTTCGTAATCCCTTTGCGAGAGGTGTTCATGAATCGGGTTAGCACTAGGACAAGGTAAGCAGAACCTCCCAAAATCGAGAGAGTGATCACATCCCAGCTATTTGTTGCAATCAGAAAACCCGCCATCATTCCGAGGAATATCCGGCTGGAAATGTAGAAAATCAGACTTTGGCGGTTTGTCGATATACGGGATATTCCTAGTGCAACTAAAATGGCGAGTGGTATAGCAATAAAGTGAGCATGTAGATCTGCATGAATAGTTGCCCAGAGAGGGTATTCAGTAAAGGCGGGCGATATAAAGAGACGAGTGCTCGCCCAAAATGTATCAAAATTTACCTTTTCATAACGCAAAGAAACAAATACTGATTCTGGATTGCTTAGAAAAAATATTGCGCTACCGAGGAGACCCGCAACATTTGGCTTTGCAGATGTAATCGAAAGCAAAAGAGCAGCAAGCGCTGAAATGATACTTGCTGCAACAGTAGCAATACCAAGATTAAAAGCGATAGCGGGGTTAACGGCAGCCATCTTGGCTAATTGCGCAAACAGGTAACTACCCATGTAGTAGTACTTCATTGGATTACCAGCGGCCCATGGATCGGTTGGAGGAAGGGTCGTTTCGCGAAAAAAGTAGTTCAAAAAGGAAAAATCCATAGGCTTCTCTCCCCAGAAGATCTCCGACTGAAAGGAGCGAAGGCAAAGGATGATAATAAATGGTATCCAGAAGAAGAGTGTCGAATTTTGACTTACTTTTTCAGTCGAGCCCTCGCGAGAAAAGAGGGTCCATCGGGCTAATATCCCAGCCGATGCGGTTATCCAAAGTGAAGTTGGGTCCGCGTGTGCGATATTAACCGCATTAAGCCACCAAAAAATGCCGAAAAATAGGAAAATTCCGACAGGGCGAGATGCAAATGCGGCAGATTCTTTCGAGAGACCTATAAGGTAGGCCAGAGGAATTCGGACGATCCAGGCAAGGATTTCAATTACAAAAACCCAGCTAATAACCGAACCGAGTGTGTATGGAATGAAGTTTGGTAATCCGTTTTCTTGTCCAGGGCTAGCTCGTTGGACTCGTTCAATTGTTTCTTCGACTGGTAAGAATGGAGCGTTGGTTACTCCGCTCTCAATCTGTTCAGCGGAAAATGGTTTAACGCGCCGAAAAATGTAAACTTTCGGATGATCGTAGAGGGTAAGGCTCTCGTCTGAAACATCGTCGTTAATCGTGTACCAATTTCCGATTGACGGATAATTTTTTACCGTTTTCTCAAGGGCAAAGCCGAGGTTTCCAGCAAAGAGTTCCTGCAGTAATCGTGCGGAGAAGCGATAGTGTTCCTGCCAGCGGGGAATCGAAGCTGGAATTTTGCTGCTCGGAAATATGATGTAATCAGCCTGAGCGAGTTGTTCAGTGATTCTTTTTATTTTTGCGGGCTCGTCTGGTTCGTAAATAGCGAGTTCATGGTGGGGGGCCCACATCGCAAACTGATGACTCGAGTGACCAGGTAGGTCTAGCGGCAATTTATCATCCCAGTGGACTCCGAGTATCGTGGACCCGGCCGGTATATTTTCGTACGCCCACCGAGATGCGACCGCGTATGGGTGTGGAACAGAGTAAATTGAGGAGAAGGCAAGACTTCGAATGAGGAATGGGATTGATATCAGAGCCGAGGTTACTAAAAGTAACTTGGCGTTAAGGTGATACCCACTCTCTGCTCGCTCTCCAAAGCCGATTGATTTCCCTTGGCGGCTGAGCGTTTTTAGGATGCCGGAAGTAAAGAGTGCGATCGCGTTTCCAGCGTAGCAAAAGAGGAGAGGATACAATGGAAGGAGGTAACGGGGAAACTTAACGTAGGAACCCGCAACGCTAAAAAAGAATAAAAATGCCCAAAATAATGGAATTAATCGGGCTTTTGTCGGCCTAGTGATTGCTTCAATTAACAATCCAGATAGAACCAAAATAGCAGTGAATGCTCCCATCGTGTTCGAAAAGATCTGACTTATCGGATAGAGATAAGGAACAGTACCCCAATACTGAACAGTGTAGGGGCGCGGCGGAGTAGTTCCTCGCACCATTGCGATTTCGCCTCCGATATCACGAAGGAACCGCTCTGAAAAAAGTTGTGTCAGTGGTGAGCAACTGTCCGATCTATAACATTCGTATAGATTGCCCCATCCCTTCCAGTCGTATGCGTATGGCTCACCGATTGAAAAAAGAGCTACGATCACCGACAAGCATACAAAAGGGTAGCTCAGGCTTTTCCAGCAATTAAAAGGGGAGATTTTAATCGAGGTAAAGAGTGGCGGGAGATACCATGTAAGGGGCAGTCCGATAAGGATTACTGTGAGGCCGAGCGTTGTTGATACGCCAGAAATGGCAAGAAAAAATCCGCCTATGAGACATAGAAGAGGTAATGGGTTTTCTCCGAGCTGGAATCGGTGGAGAATGAACGCGAGAATTGCTGGAGCAATCAGGGTGAGTGCGCCTATTTTTGTTGCTAGCGCAACTCCAATCAGTGCGGCTGCAAGAAGATAGTTATTCCATCTCCCTTTTCGGGGTATTTGGGCCATTGCGTTTAGGGCTTCTACACCGAGTGTAGTTAGCAGGATATCCACCGTAAAAAAATGGCTATTTTGGAGGATAAAGGTATTAGTCGCGACGATAAATGCAGCCCAATACGCGGCTAGTCTGTTGCCGAAGAGTGTCAAGCAAAGCCGGAAAGTAGCAGTGATGAGCCAGACGGAGAACAGGGCATTGAGGAGTCTTCCAGTGATAAAAAGTCCATCGTACGACGATGCTGTCGGCCAGAGAAATGAGGCAGTCTCGGAGACTACTTTGAGCAGATAGAATGGGAGTGAACCGTATGCGAACGATTGCGGTATCGGATTCTCCCACGAGAGAGCTTCAGTCATCATTATAATACCACGCTCATCGGGGTGATAACTGATACCGTGACTTATCGCAAAAAAGCGGAGGAGGAAGCCCAAGAGCGCAATGCCAGTAAGGAGGAAGGGTATTTTGTTTTTCATGAAGTGGCGTCGCGGAATTGAATTTGAAGAGAGGAAGAAAAATGTTCCTCATACATTAGATGACGAGACGCCGCTATGCATTGGCGAGATATCGTCCAGATGTAGTTTATGCTACCTTCGAAAATTTTGGGAGGTAACTCTTTTGTCGGTGAATAGCTACAGAAATCGTAACCAAAAAAGGACACCAGTGATTCCCCGAATTCGCAATATATTTTGTTTGACAACCGGTTTCTTCGTCTATTTGTGCTGCCATTTAGCAAGCCGAATGAGTGGTTTTGCGAAGGATCCAGGGGTTGGGTGGCATATAGCCTCGGGTAATTGGATGCTCGACAATCGGGCCATTCCATCAATAGACCCTTTCCTTGCACGGGCTGGTCCACTTCCCTGGATATCGGATCAATGGGGTAGCGATCTGATTTTATCCCTTGTCTTTAGAGGCTTTGGGTGGGTGGGGCTTTATAATCTTCTCTTCCTCCTCTATCTGTCGGCTTTTTTTTTAGTTGTGTATCCAACTGTACGCAAGCGCACTGGCAGCGCGTTCATCGCGCTCGTAGTGACGATCTTTACCTCAAAGCCGGCTGAAATCCATTTTATTTTAAGACCGGTTGTCGTCAGTTTTCTCTTTATGGCACTGCTGGGTGCTATGCTATCAAAGGCTAGTAAGTCACCTGAAAATGGGGATATTAAGCCGCTGTTTGGCTCATTCCTTCTATTTTTCGCCTGGGCAAACTTACACCCATCTTTTGCTTATGGTCTTGTCATTTTAGTTTTGTATCTCGGTTCTGCTGCAGCTTGGGATTGGTTTTCTGCGAGGAAAGCGGAGGGGTTGTTGAGGAGTGGATCGATAGCTGTTTCAGCTATCCTTGGAACATTGTGCAACCCTTACGGATGGCGGCTTCACCACAGTATTCTTGCGCTAGGCTCGAGTAAGTTTTTCATGCGTCTCCATCAGGAGTGGATGCCTCTTGATGTTCTTGAATCTGAGGGAGGTTTTTTCGTATGGTTTTTCGCGATAATGGTGGTTGCTGGATTGGTCCGAGCTTCAAAAGGAGAGAAGCTTGATGGTGCAGGATTTGCTGAGCTAGTGATCCTTGCCTTCGCGGCGCGCTCTGGTTTAGCACATATGCGGATGATTCCGTACTTTTTTATTCTTTCGGCACCTCTTCTGGGCGTGTCGATCCTTTCTCTTGCTGACTATATTGAAAGTCGGACTTCTCATCTTGTTCCGGGCTTGAGGGAACGATTCAAGCTAAGAGAGCAATCTGAATCGGAGAGAGCTTCCCTCCCGATGTTAATGGGGTTTTTGTTTATTATCTGCATCGGCGGACCGTTTTTCGGCAGAGTTGCGGGATTTCCCACCTTCAACCCCGACCCTAAGAATGGCTCTGGTTTTGATAGCAGTGATACCGATCGTGTATTGCACATTCCGTTAGGACCACCGGTATCGCTTTATCCATATCAGGCGATTGGGTATCTGAATGAACTTGCTGATCGTTGGCCGCTTGTTAAGGAAGTGGGAACACAGAGGCTCGCGGTTCTAAATCCTCCTGAATGGGGAGGGTTCATTGCTCTTAACGGAGGCTCTGTCGTAAGGCCTCTTTTTGATGACAGGAATACATTGTTGGGAGAGGAACGATATCTCGATTACTTTCGGGCAGCCAAAAGTTGCGGCTCTTTAATGGAGCTTGCGCAGAGATTAGGGGCTGATTTCTTGATGATAAAGTCGAGTGACCTTACTATGTCTGGGTGCGGATTAAATACACCGAATGAGCCCACAAAGATGACTAAAGTGGAAGATAAGGATGCAGAGTTGCGGTGGGCTGATCCTATTTTGCAATTGAAACCATCCTTTAAAGATGGGGTCGCGGCTGTGTTTCGGGTGCCCTCTTTATCTGATGTGCGCTCGGAGCGTTTGAAGGCGGTGATTACTCCAGAGTAGGGTTTTCAAAAAACCTTAGCGACAATTCGTCAGAAAGTACCATAATAGCGTTCGGTAAATTGAACCAATTAAGGGAGGTAACTCCGCTGTGAGCAATATTATGAAAACAAGCGTCAAAGGCTCAAAGGAAGCACCTCAACTTACTCTATATCCTCTTCGATGGCTTGCTCTCCTTGTAGCGATCATTGGTTTTGGTCTATCAATATTTTTGTTATTCGAATACCACACCGCTATTGCAGATCCGAGCCACCAATCAGCATGTGACATCTCTGCAACAGTCTCGTGCACCGCATTAGCAAGAAGCGGTTATTCAACTTTTCTTGGACTTCCGATCGCATGGTACGGGATTATTACCTTTTTTATCGCGCTTTATTTACTGATTTCGACTCTTTGGGTTGATCTTCGCGGAGTCTTGTTTGTCATCGCTTCTGCGGGAATTCTCGGTAGCTTCGCGTTATATGGAGTTTCGAGATTCGTTGCGGGCGTAATCTGCCCTCTTTGTTGCGTTGTATATGGAGCATGGTTTGTCCTTTGGTTGATATTTTTCCGCTGGAATCGCCCGATAGGGATTCTTTCATCTGTAAAAATTGGAGTAGCAGGTATCCTTCGTTTGCCGTTTCTACTGCTCAATATTTTGGGTACAGGGGTACACTCAACGTTGACTCTGATCGGGGTTCTTTTAACGGTGTCAGTGGGTGTTGCAACCGCTTCTTTGCCCGTAATAGTCGATTTTCAACCGCGCGGTGAACCTTTAGCCGACTATCTTAGTAAGTTTGTTTCAGATTGGCGTTCCTCTCCTACGCAGATTATTCCTGAGCAGAGTGAGAGAGATAGTAAGTCAGATATCGCTGACTTTGTGTTGGGACCGGACGATGCTCCTGTTCAAATCGTTGAGTTCGCTGATTTTGAGTGTGGAGCGTGTCAGGCGGTTTACCCTCAGATTGAGGCGTTACTTAAGGAATACCACGGAGTCATCAGGTATTCTCTAAGACACTTTCCTCTAGATAGTAGCTGTAATAAACGTATCAGTCGCCCGATGCATCTCCATGCATGTCAGTTGGCTGAGCTTGCGCAATGTGCAGGTGCACAGAGCAGGTTTTGGGAGGTGGTTCCAATCCTTTATAAAATCGGCGCTCAAATTGGGTCTGATCAGTCGTTACTTGATCCTGCGCTGAGGGGTGAGTTTACGGGGATTAACCTTGATCGTGAGGAGTTCAAAAAATGTATCGATTCTGGTTCTCAGCGAGGAGTGATAGCAGGCGATATTGATGTCGCCGATTCGTTGGGTCTCTCAGGCACACCTAGTTTCTGGATCAACGGTCGCCGAGTTCAAAGACCGAATGTTGAGGGAATTAGAGCTATTGTTCGCTCAGTCGTCGAGGAAGGAAAAAGCCGCGATAGATGACGATTTAGCTAAACGTTCGATACAGTCTCTCATCACAAGTACGCGTTGAACTGTTGCCAATAAAATTGTAGGGGAGAGTGGCTGTGCGATCTGTATTTATTCATATCGTGACGTTTAATCACGAAGGAACAATCGCAGCCTGCCTTTCATCTTTGCTGAATCAGGATATCTCTCTATTGGGCGGTTCCGTCACCATTCTCGTGACTGACAACGATTCTACCGATGCTACGCCCTCTGTAGTAGAGCAGTTTGTAGAGCGGGGTGTGGTACTTAATCGATCGAGGGTAAATCTTGGGTTTGCAGCGGGTCAAAATTGGGGAATTGCCCGTTTTCTCGAATCGAGAGCTGAGCTATGTGTGTTGTTAAATCCAGATGTTTCCTTGGAGCCTGGGGCGATTCGTGAACTTGTCGCAGGTATGGATCGGTGGCCTGATTTCGGAGCGGCGACCGGCCTCTTATTGAGGAGCGATGAAAACCTTGTTCCGCTAACTCCCGAAAAGATTGATTCCGCTGGGATGATTTTTTCTTCCTCTTTTCGTCATTTTGATCGATTCGCTTGCCGCGCACCGGCATCTATTGAGTTACGGGAGGAGCCGATTGAAGGGGCAACAGGGGCTTTCGTCGCATTTCGCAGAGTATTCATTGAGAAGGTAGGGCTTGCTGTTGAAAACAACGAGCCTCTTTATCGGGTTTATCCCGGCCTGCGTGCAGGAGAGGGCGACAGATATCCTCTATTTGATGAGGCTTTCTTTGCATATCGTGAAGATGCAGAGCTCTCACTTCGAGCAAAGCTTCTCGGAGAGAAATTTGTTTTTTTGCCACTTTCTCGTGGCTATCATCAGCGCAGAGTAACTCCAGCTGTTCGATCTATTCTTCCCGCTGAGATTAACAAATTGGGAGTGAGGAATCGTTTCCTCCTTCAGATCGCCGTTTTTTCTCTCTACCATCATTGGTGGGCGGTATTTGGAGGCCTTTTTTTGAGAAATGGTCTAGTCGTTGTTGGTGTACTTTTGAGGGAGAGGTCATCAATATCCGCATTTTGGGAGCTTTTTACTCTTTTTCCCAGAGCTATTGCTCGGCGGCGAGAGCTTTTTCGGAGAATTAGAGCTAATTGATCTAATTTTTATGGTAGCCATTATTCTGGAAGTTGGTATAGGCTGGAGGTGTGCTGGATGATGATTATTGTCCAGTTAGTTTTTTGATAGGTTTATAAAGAAGGTCCCAAATACTTATTCGATGCTGCTGTTAGTTCGTCGAACTGCTCCAACAACGCTTAGCTAAGAGGCTGCGAAATCAGGGGGTTCGAGGCGAGGGTGCCGCTGCTTTGGCTCAGACTCGATTCGAAAGAACGAGGAAAAACCGGAGTAATATCAGGCATATTTTGAGGATTTTTCCTCGTCCTTTCGAATCGATGTATGGGCCGAATGAGCGGTGCCATCGTCCGAAACGCCTTATTTCGCAGCCTCTAAGGGAATATAGATGGCTCAACCAGCTCCTGCGGATAATTTCTCTGGTCAAGAGATGACGGGCGAAACTTCGCCTTCTTCGACGCCTGAAGATTTTTCGACTCTGAGCATACCATCGAGGATGGGCGGAGTGCCGGATAGGGCACAGACGATTCGTTCTCCTGCAGCATTGATAGCTGATTTTAAAGAGGTTATTTCAGACGTAAGAACGTCGATTCATGAATTTTTATCTGAACATCTTCGCTCTAGTAGCAGCAGTGAAGGCAAAAACAGCCGATTTGGCTTTCTTGCAACAGAAAGAGGTGAAGTCAGTGTAGCCGAGGTGAGGGAGGCTCTTGAGCGTTCCATGGATTTGTGCGAGTCAATCGCGGGTCACCGCGGTTATGGAATGCCGGTGTGGGATAATGTCCGAGCTCTTTCCAATCAGTTTCAGTTAAACGCTCAAACTGTTCTGATTGAGATGCGTTCTGGAAATGTGGATGAAACAATTCCGTCGGGCTCTCTCGTTGCTACAATGAGGTTATTTAATCAAATGCAGGGCGTTGCTCGACAAACTGCTATTCAGTTGGATGCCGTAACACGAGCCACAATGAGTTAATTGGCAATCTGCTGGCGGTCGAAGTGTAAGCTCTGGACCGCTAGCATCGAGCACCAATTGACGACCAAGAACCCTACTCCCTCCCACAACTTCGGTCGAAGACCGGAGCATGGGCTTTAAATAGTGGGCCGAAAATACCCTCGGATATTTCGGTTAAGACGACGACCCTCAAAGATCCTCGACCGATCATTAGGGGGGCAAGAATATTTTGTAGAGTGGCTTGAAGTTCGTCTATTTCCGTCTCTTTTAGCTCGTTTTTGAGATTCTTCGTCACAAGGAAACCGACAAGCACTTCATTAGGGGGTGTCACTATCCTGCACGAGGCCGACTTCCAATATCCATGCTTTATCAATTTGGTCCCGATTTTCGCAGATCTTTCGAAGTTCTGCGAAAAGTTGAGGATGTTCCTCGGAAAAGAGGGCATTAGCATCAAGAAGCTCCTCGGTTGGAGTGTCGAATAGCTCGGAAATTACCTCGGCTATCGCTTCATCTGAGCCGAGTCGAAGAAGTGATAGCTCCCAGGGTGAAAAAGGCTTCTCGACTTCTGAACCAGGATTAAATACAAGCCAACAATTTGGAGGGATAAGATCGATAAGTCGCAATCCTAGCGAGCGTCTATAAGTGAGAGGTTTGCTGCACCATTCGGTGAGCTGTTCCTCTTTTTCAAAGCAGGGAATAAAGGTTTCTCCCTCAAATTCGTAACAAAAGAAGGGGAAAAAAGGAGAAAAAGGCTCCGGATTGGTTGATTGAATGTTTGGTTGATGACGATCAGGTACTATCAGCTCCGTGTCGAGAAATTGCCTCAGAAATTGCTCGCATGAGCTTCTAATACCTTCAAATGCTTCCTTTGATAGGACAGTAAGAGTTTTTGCCATATCTTGGAGTTTCGGAGCTATTGAGCAGCGTGATAATGGGAGGCTTACTCTTAGTTTATTGCTGCTATTTCGCTAAAAGCTGGTCAGTTATATCGATAGCATCGGGTCCAAAAAGAATTGGTCCTCTTTGCCGCTCGCTTTTGGTTACAACCAGATCGAAACCATTTTTCTCAGCATAATTCCTGATTTCCTTCAGAGCGCTGGCAGTCAGTTCCTGATTAATACGAGACATCTCCCTTCTTAATTCATCCTTGGAGTCCTCCACAAACCTGGCAAAGTCTCTTGTCTTTGACTGGAATGCCGCATTTTCTCGAGCGTAAGTTTTACTCTCTTTATTCGATTCGAGTCTCGCCTGAATTGTTTTTAGCTCATCTTTTTTTGCTTCAGTCTTTTCTTTTAACGTTTCTGAAAGAGAGTTAAGTTTTTCGCGCTGATCTTTTGCTGCTTTGGTTTCATTCATTATGCGGGCCAGATCAACGGTCGCGATCTTTAAATCAGCGTATGATGGTGAGCCGATTAGAGTGAGAATGGCAATGAGAAGTAATCGTGGGAAAGTCTTTGACATAAGACAGCTCCGATATCGTAATTGTGCGCCTGAGTGAGAGATTTCGGTCGTTTCTTCTTCAACTCGGTGAACAAAGACGATACTAATCGTTTCATAAACGATGCCGATAAACGCTCCAATCACTACTTACAAAGGAGCGTAATTCCGGCAGATGGTATCGATTCTACTGTTTAAGCGAGGGAACTACGACTGAGACTAAAGTCAGAGGCTATCACACCGATGTAAAGGCGACTACCTCTGCCAGGCTAGAATCTTTTGAGAGGTGTCTCGAGAGAAGTGCCAATCCCTCCCGAAATATTCTCTCGGCGCCTGGCGGCATATTGCGTGCCCCACCACAATCTGCGTAAAGAAAAACGTGCTTAAAAGAGGATTCAGAGCAGTTTCCGATCCCCCAGGCAATTCCGCCAAAAGGAGAGTCTCGATGGGACGGTAGAAGAGGGTTTGATACCTCCACGCCCGGTTTCAGAAAATAGTCTAACTCAGGGCAGATAGGAACAGGCAGCGGCAAGGCGGCCAACTCGGCTCCTGGAGGATCAAATGTTATTGTTGCCGATTCTTCGTGACGAATAATGATGGCCGTTCGGAAAAATTGATCAGGACGACATAGCCTCTCCGTAATCATTTGGTAGAGGTTTTGCCAACCGTTAATATTAAGATTTCCGGGAGGTGACTGAAATACGGGCGCAGAAGGCGCGCGAGTTACCTCTTTTTTGCGCGTATCGACTTCTATCTCACGAGGAGCTGCAGGTGCGGGGACGATTTGTGGCGGAGTCGAATTCTTGTTCTCTATCTCCTGGGGTGCAGCACTGGTAGACTCTTCGGATGACCGAGATACGTCAGAATCTGCTGTTTCAAAGTTATTGAGAAGGTCTACTATTTGAGTGAATACTTTCTCATAGCGAGCGGGGGATATCGAGAGCATTCGGACGGCGGAACGAGCCGGCAGTGGGCGACCCGGCGCAAAACGGGCTAATCGCTGCTCCATAAATGCATCGATAAACTCGATGGCGGTAAGTACTATTGGACGAGTCGAATTTTGGGAGCCATGATTCTGAACAGTCGGGCTGATTGCGGAGGTTATCGAGGAAGGGATGCCGCAGCTCTGTAGATAATCAAAGGACCATTCTTCAAGTTCAAAGTCATGATTTATGTGAAGAAGATACATCAATTGTGCGCGGCCATTTGTGGCGGATAAATTCGTATATGCTTCACCAAGAGTTGCAAGTGCGAACAGTTCTCCCGTGTTGTAGAGAAGTCCGGTAATAAGGCACTCCTCAGGGTTCCGTTGACTTGTCTCTGTTGCAAGAATGCTGGCTATCTGAGACGTTGCAACTGCCCTCTTTTTGAGCTGTTTGAGAGTTTGATGAATGACGAGTAAGTTGGGGTATTTTTGGCTTTCAAGCTTATCTATCAGTTTAATGATCGCCTGAGAACCGAGACGGATTATCGCGGTTTTGAGTGAACCCGTGGACCGCTTGTCTCCTGACGCTTTTACGCTGTTTCCTAATTGAAGAATGTGAAGAGTGAGGGTTGGATCGCCCAAAATAATTGTTACAAGATCATCAACGCGCAATGTCGTAGCAAGTGCCGCTTTTTTCGCTAGACTGAGAATTCGCCTATCGTGTGGAATCGTGAATTCTGAGCCGTTGAGTAAATTTGTGGATTCTGTTTCTTCGCTCATGTAGCTGGTTCTCCGGCCCAGTTTTGGATGGAGGTGTTGATGGAAAAAATCGATCAGCACCAAGCAACTCTCGTATGCTGTTCAATTTTTCCTCGGTCGCTAAGCTTGATCAGATAAACTGATGGGGGCTCGCGAGACGAATTTAAATCCTCCTAAATCGCCTCTTTTAGCTCGGATACTTGAGCAAAATGCTTGAGCATTTTTACTGAGCGCTTGTTTGATAAAAAGACATCAGAGAATGAACGGTTGTCTTATTTTCATTTGTTCCAATAAGTGCTTTTTTCGTCAGATATTTTGATAGGGGGTTCAAAAACAAAGTTTCGGTAATTAAGAGTTCAAATACAAAGGGTGGTCAGTTCAATGGTTAAAGCATTTAGGTATGGATTATTTATTACCCTTTTTGGTTTCGGCGGGAGCGCTTGTTTCAGGAGACGCAGCGGGTGTTGGAGTAGGGAGACTCAGAGCGTGACATTCGGGTTGGCTTGTATCTGTTGAAAGACAGGTGCCCAAGTCTTTTGAGCACTCCTCTGTTATGGCTGTTTCGATGGCGCGGCGTGTAGTGAAAGAGCCGTTTTTGAAGGCATCTTGAGCTCGATTGAATTTTTGGGAAACGCAGGTTGAAATCGTCTCGTGCTCCTGTCGACACGAGTTGAGTGCATCTGCCTGGCTCAGTCGGCTTTTCAGGATAAGCTCTGCTCTTGCAGCTTCTTCTGTCGAACCGTGAGCGAAAACAACGGCGAATATTTCGCCCTTTTGTCCGGTTTCTCCCTTTTTTTCCCAGTTGTAGCTAACTGTCGATGCGCAGGTTATTTCAGCAAAGCAAGGCGATATCGATAGGCTCGCAAGGATGAGAGAGAAAGTTGAAAGGTATGATTTGAAGCGATTGAAGTGATGCAAAAACATTTTTCGAATCAATTATCAGGAATATGCTCGTCGAGTGAATAAAGGGTCGTTGCTTGTCGTCAGTGGCGTCGTTGTTCAATGTGAGGTGTATGGAAACCGGAAATAGTATGATCACCTTTAGTACAGATGCTGAAAGCGCATACGGAGAAGCACAAGATGGCGGATTGCCAGAACGTCGATTGTTATTGGCGATGTTAGAGCGAGCCATCCTTGACTTCGTGGGTAATGACTCTCGTGAGGTTGAATCGGCAGCGGACTGGCTTTTCGCAGATTCGGGAAAAGATCTCGATGAGGGGGGCGAGCCATTTTCTTTCGAGTGGGTCTGCGAGGGGCTCGACCTCGATCCGTCAAGGGTCTCCGCGTTCGTGAGATCGTTACCAAAGAGAGGCGCTCGAAGAGTAGCTCCGTGGTATTTTATGGATCGAGCTCAGGTGCAAGCTGCCACAACAGAGCTGGTGAGGGCGTGCGGAGGAGTCCGGTAGTCAGTCTCTAATGGGATAAATTAGTGAGTAAGGGGAGGCTGTTCTGGTTAATTTGACAGGCCTTCCCTTGGCTATCTTGAAAATCGGGATTGATTCTGGCGAACCTTTACCCGAACGGGTTGGGGTGCGGGAGTTTTGAGGCCGTCCAAGAAATCGAGGAGTAGGTCGCCTAGTTTTTTTAATAATTTTGACACCTTCAACCTCCTCGAAACAGGCTCTGATGCTAATTCACACTTTATTGGATGATTCGCCCTACAAATATCTCGATATAAATCAAAAAGATTGTGAACACACTATTTTCTTAAACACCCTGTTTGGTTGTTCGACAGCTTAGGGGAAAATCTTGAGAAATTTCGTCTCGCTAATCTGCTATTCCCTTTACCAATAGAGCTAGCATTCACAACAGACGTCTTACTCCGGTGCGGCTCCTGATTCCAGAGAGTTAAGCAGCTGCTGCACACGGCGGAGTTCGGATAGGGACTGAAAGGATCGATACTCGGGTAGGCTAAATAAATTTTCGGTGAGGGCTGATTGGTCTACCGTATCCCGTTCGATCTCTTCTATTAGGGTTGTCGGTACGCGAGGCGGCTTGTGCTCTAATCCGGCGATAAGTGCGCTCACCGTGGACTCCGGTGGTGTTGAAGGAAGCTCAACCTGAGTCGCTCGGAACCGTGAAACACGACGAGCAAGTTGCCGTGTGCTGAATAGTTCGTGAAGGCCGGCAGCATAAAATCGCTGACAACCAAACGTTTTCAATCCTTCGTGCGGATCTATTCCCACCTCTGTGAGCGCCTCAACACCAATTCGTATGGCTCCCGAAACGAAGCGAGCAATTTCTTGAACTTGCTCGAGATCTCGCCAATCGCGGCTAAAATGAACAATGGCGGCGTTTATGAGGAGCGTTACCTCAGCATCAAGTTCGGTCGTATCGGCTTCACCTCCGATGAGCTGTTCGACAAGCGGAGCGGGAAGGGATGCTGTCGCAAGAAGTGGCGCTATCGGCTCTATCGTTGCGTGGTCTATCGCCGGGGCCGGGGTAGCTGCAGCGAGCTCTGAGGCTGAAACAGGGGTGTTCAAAGCAGCGGCGAATTCTGTATCGGGAATACCAAGGCTCTGCATCCGTTTTTCGCGGTCCTGAAACGCTTCCTCCTCAAGCTGAGAAGGGGTCGCTAACGAGGGAATCGCGAGGATCTGATAAAAGAGCTCTGCCGATGTATCAAATACGAGCGCAAGGAGCCGTTGTAGCAGAAACTCTTGATGGGAAGTGAGCCTCTCTCCATCCTCATCGACCAGCTCTTCATTGACCCCAACCCTCAGCCAGGTATACCCCTTATCAGGAGTCACGAATCCATCTTCAGGGGGTGCTTCGGTTGATTCGTCAAAAATCCTAACCGAGATGTAGCGCGAAATAAGGATTGCGAGTAAACGAAGATCAAGGGAGCGTAATACTCGTTGGAGAGAGCTCAGTTCTCCAGTACTATCAGGTAGCTCAAGCCACTCGAAAAAAGGCGTCAGAGCGAGACGATCCTCACTCCAGAGATCAAAATCAAGGCAAGAGCGGAGCTGCTCTGCAGAAAATAGCTCTATCAGATCGGCTGAGCTGGATATTCCATCGGTGCGAAGAATGCAGTAAAGCGCCTCTGCAGGTAGGGTTGCAACCACACTCTCTGGCGCGTCTGCTGCGAATATCTCCCGAGCGAGAGCTTTCGCTGATGAGCGTTGATACGAGGAATGGCGAAGGGGTTCGGTTGTTTGAAGAGGGGCTTCCATATCGTACTTCATTGCTCCCGCTATCACCTGCTTCCGTTAATTCCTCCGCACAATCCTCTTTTTCTCTCGCTACTCGATCCGTAGAGACGCTTCGCCGAGAGCGAAAAAAGAAGTGCTGGAGGCTCGAGAACGCGCTTTGTTCTCGAGCCGCTGGCTACTTGGGCTTCGCCGGAGCGAGGACCATATGAATACTTCGGCCCGCGAGAGGGCTTTTCTCTTCTATTTGAGCGATATCGGAGAGCCGTTGACTGATAACTTCGAACTTCTCCTGACCTAGAGAGAGATACATAGCCTCACGGCCCTTAAAGCGCATGAGAAACTTAACTTTTTCTCCCTCTTGAAGGAACTCTCGAGCATGCTTTAATTTTGTCTCGAGGTCTCCAACATCGGTGCGGTATCGCAGCCGAATCTCCTTGACGGTTGCCTCGGTGCGCTTTTTACGCGCTTCTGCTTCTTTCTTTTGCTCGCGATACTTAAACTTTCCGTAATCCATGATGCGGCATACGGGCGGTTTAGCCTCGGGCGCTACCTCAACTAGATCGAGTTCTTTGCTTTCAGCGAGATCTACCGCATCGCGAATCGGGAAAATACCGAGCTGGCCTCCCTCCTCATCGATAACTCGAACTTCTCGCGCAAGGATTCGATTGTTAATGCGATGGGTATCGGGGGTGGGAAGAGGGCGAGCTCTTCCTGTTCTGCTCGGGCGCGGTCCGGCTGGTCTAAACGTAGTCAAAAATAACTCCCTTCTCAAGTGGTATGTCGGGCGCAGGCCAATCGACATTGGCGCTCCCCTCGTTGGTTGGTAGTGCGTAATCTCTCGATAGAAGATTGCTTTGAATGAGCTTTGCTCAAGCACCTACCCAAACTTTTGCACCCTCCTTTTTAAGAGCGACGACGAAAAAAGTCAAATTATTTTTCGTTTTTCGTGAGGAAAAGGATCTAGCTGGTTGGTAAACTGGAACAGTAATTGACACTCTTTGCACAGGTGCGCAAGACTCCCGCCGAATACCTCAGGGAAGTACGGTGACAATCCGTCGCGGTCCCGCCGCTGTGAGGTTGGATGAGAACGCTGCAGTTTTTTGGGAAAGTCTCCGCGGGGAGGCGACCTAAATTTTAGTGCTTATGTCACTGGCTGTAATGGCTGGGAAGACAATGCTGCAGAGGTGTCAGGGCAAAAATGTCAGTAATTTGACTTTTTTGTGCCGGAAAACACGTCCGATCAAGCCAGAAGACCTGGTATTTACCCTCCTTTTTGCTCTGTTTTATCTGCTGCAAATAGGCGTGGCGTCTACCGTCGCCCTCGTGGATTGGGGCTGCGTAATCACTCAATCGGATCGGAAAATATCATGAATGGTCGGGCTATTCAGCACGTTTGGGCGACCTGCGCCCTTTTTGCGAGTATGTTTTTTTGTGGTGGTGCAGTTGCTCAGGACGCGGCTGATGTTGAGGAATCTCTTCCTAAGATCATAATTCAGGGAAATAGGCTAAAAGGAACGGTAAAAGATATCGGGGCTGCTGTTACGGTGATCAGCGAAAAGGAGATAGCGGAATCGGGGGCCGTTACCGTTCCGGAGATTTTGCGACGACAGCCCGGTGTTGATGTTGTCCAGAGTGGTCCAACTGGGGGAAATGTATCTGTGTTTTTAAGGGGAGCTAACTCGGAACATACCCTTATCGTGGTCGACGGGATTTTGATGAATAATCCAGTCACCCCAACCCGTATATTTGATCTCGGCACGATGACTCTCGACCTTGTCGATCATATCGAGATCATCAGAGGCCCTCAAAGCAGTTTGTACGGCTCTGATGCGCTGGGTGGAGTTATCTCGATTGTCACCAAGCGGGGGCGCGGAGCTATGTCTTCGTCGATTCAGCTCGAGGGGGGAAGTTTTGGGACTGGCAAAGCTCTTGCGTCTGTTTCGGGATCGGAAGGGGATATCGATCTGAGTCTTTCCGCATCACGCTCTCACACTGATGGAGTTTCAGCGGCGAGTGTTCAGGATGGTAATCGCGAAAAAGATGGAAACGATATCACCACGGTTGCTGGGCAGGTTGGATACGCTTTTTCCGATCAGCTTTCGGTGCGAAGCACCCTTCGGCTCAATGAGTCGGCGACAGAGATCGATAATTTTGGCGGTGTTGGAGGGGATGATCCAAATCGAGAGGTTGATAATCGCACGATTGCAGCTGGTGTAGTTGTCGAGGGTTCAACGAGTGACGAGATGATTCGCCCATCTGTTGGGTTTACCATTTCAGATCATCAACTCGACGACAACAACGATCCCGATCTCGACCATCCCGTTGATTCGTTGCAGAGCAATTACGATGGAACCTTGATGAAGGGGTATACGACGATCCAGATTGAGCCTGATGAAAGGATTTCCTCTCTTATCGGATTCGAGGCGATCGAAGAAACAGCCTCATCGAGCTATCGTTCCGTTTCCTTTTTTGGTCCGTATGATGAGGATCTTCCTGAGAAATCGGCCCGCACAAATGGTGGATTCATTCAGCTTCGCGGGAAGCCGTTTGGAGGCTTCGTGCTTGAGGGTGCAGCACGAGTTGATGACAATCAGAGGTTCGACAGGCGAGCGACCTGGCGAGTAACCCCGCAGTACCTTTTCGAGGAGTCAGGCACAACACTTCGTGCGAATGTAGGAACAGGCTATAAAGCTCCATCGCTCTATCAGATTTTTTCCCCGTATGGAGAACGAGATTTGATGCCGGAACGAAGCACCGGATGGGATCTCGGTATCGACCAAACATTCTGCGAAGGAGAGTTTCAGATCGGGGCAAACTACTTTCAAAACAAGCTTTCGAATCTCATCAACTTTGATCCGACGACCTTTCGATTCCAGAATATCGCTGAGGCAAAAACAAAGGGGGTGGAGGTGTCGTCGCAGTGGTCGCCAATGCAGTGGGAGTCGCTGCGCGGATTTGCGCTCTCGAGCTCTTACACCTACACCGATCCAACTGATGTAGTCACGGGGCAACAGCTTTTAAGAAGAGTCCGCAATAAAGCCGATTTTAGCGCATCGTATCGTTGGGGTGAACGGTACACCGCGCTCGCAGGATACACGGTGGTCGGTCGTCGCGTTGATCTCGATTTTAGTGGTGCTGCTCCCTCGCGCGAATATCTTGGCGGGTATGGATTAGCTCGTCTTGGTTTGAGTGTAAATGTTACCAAATCACTTACCGCGAGCCTTCATCTGAACAACCTATTCGATAAAACCTATGAGGAGGTGAACGGGTATGGGACTTTCGGTCGAGGTGTCTTCGGCGGGGTGCAGTATCAGTTTTAGCGACTGTTGATCGAAGAGGCGCGAGTGGCTCGGTATTGCTGTGGTGTTATTCTCTTTCTTGGCGCATTACTCAGCGCGCCGCGTGAGGCTGTTGCAGAGGCTCTCGAGAACGAGGGTTCCTCTCTTACGGTTCGCGACCAAGAGGAGATATCTTCTCACCGATGCTCCCGTATCGTATCGCTTGCTCCGAGTCTCACCGAGCTTTCCTTCGCGCTAGGTCTTGGTCCGAATGTCGTAGGTGTAACTGCGTACGATCGCTATCCCCCTGAGGTCGCCTCCGTCCCATCAATTGGTGGTGGCCTTAATCCATCGATTGAGCGGATCGTATCGCTTCGCCCGACGATGGTGCTTGCCCTTGCCGAGATGGCCTCCACTGTCGAACAGCTCGCCGCCATTGGCCTAACCACCCTTGTCGTTGATCATCGGAGCGTATCGGGAATCCTTGCTTCTTTCACGGCGCTCGGATCTCAATGCGGAAAAGAAGATTCCGCTGCGCAGTTGCGACAAGATCGGGAGCGCAGCATCGAAGAGGTTCGCGCCCGAGCTCTCGGTCGGGGAGTGCGGGTTTTGGTGACGATTATTTCCTCCGATTCTCTCACCGATCCCTCCCGCGTCCATCTCTCCGGAGCCGATGGATTTTACGCAGAGCTGATAAAAATAACGGGCGCAACGCCGATTTTCGAAAGACCCACAGTATCCCTATCAGGCCTCTCCCTAGAAAGCATCATCGCCGCCCGACCAGAGGTGATTTTTGAAATTGCTGACAGAAAGCTCAGCGAGGAAGAGGTGGAAAAGAGGCGGAGATGGTGGGAGGAGTGGTTGGAGCGTGGGGGGAATGGGCAAGGGAGGGGTGGGGATGGGGGTGTCAAGATTGTGGTGGTGGATTCGGAGTATGCGGTTATACCGGGGCCGAGATTTATTGAGGTGTTGGGTGATATGGAGCGGGGGGTCGGGGGGTGAAAAAAAGATGAGTATCGAGGTTGCGGCTGAAATATTAGGCTGCATAACTAAAGAGATCGCGTCCGGGAGGATTTAATCGAGCGGAAAGAGAGTTTAAGAGAATTTTTTTTGATGGATTTATATGGCTGGTGCTCCTGAAGTTGAAACTGTTGCTGATAACGCGGGTGCTGGTGTCAATGCTGCCGGTACAACTCCAGAGTTTAAATTTGGAGAGTACAACACCATGAGGGAATTTACCCAGGCCGCCTTACGGGTATACAACCAGAAAGATAAGGTAAGCTTGCAAAATCTAATCAATAAAGATGGAAGTTCAAAGATAGGTGGATTAGATCTGGCAGTCGGTGATCTTACCGATGCAGAGAAAAGTAAAGTTGGCCCTGGTAAGTCAGTCACTTATAAGTCTGGTGACGTTACAGTGAGATTTGTAGTCGGCAAGACTGGTGATATCGATTTCTCTTTGAGCACTATCACCGAGAAGGGAGTAACTTTAAAGACAGATGAGATAAGGTCAGACACAAAGTATAAGCACCTCGCGGTTTTGACTCAAGCATTAAGGACAGAAGCTGATACGAAGCAAGAAGCTGAAGCTTCCAAGGCGAAACAGCTGCCAGAGATGCCTGTCTCGGGTAAATCTAAGGAGTGGCTTGATATAGCCAAGAATGCATCCACTATGGGAGACGGTTTGAAAGTAGGCGATTTGACGATTACTAGTAAGGTCATAAAAACAAGTGGACAATCCGGTGCAACACCGACTGAAGCTGGATATGACGTGACGGTGAAGTTAAAGGGTAATCCGAACGTGGCAACTTTCCAAATTGGGACTGATGGAAAAATCAGTGAGATAAAGGGGTCAGTTGAGGCCGTCAATAATGCTATAAGAACTCATAACAAAGCAGCAGAACCCAAACCAGCTCAACCGGGTACTGCACAAACCCCGACTGTGTTAGACCAAAATCAGTTCGACAACTTAATGAAAGGGACAGTTGACTGGGCTTTAGGCAATTTAGAGAAAACTTGGTCGTCTTCGACGGGTAGTTTCGCAAGCTCGCGTTATAGCACCGTAGGTAATCCCCCAAAAGCACCAATGGATCCAATGACCACCGGCTCGTGCTACCTGCTGATTACAAAGGGCGAAGAGAAAATGGAGATTACCATCAGACAAGGAAGGGTTGTTGGATACTCGTCGACTGGTCAAAGCTACGATGATAAGTTGCAGCGGGAGGATTTTGAAAGAATCAGGAGATTCCTGAATGAGGTGAATCCTACACGCAAATAAAAATATTAAACCCCTTCATTACATCAGAAACCGTCCCCCAAACCTTAACCGTTTGGCGGGACGTAATACCACGTACAATAATCCCTCTAAAGATACCTCACATCCAGCAACCTATTCATCCAGCACCTACCCAGTTACTTCGGGAAAACGCTTTTAAATTGTTAGGGTGAGCCTATTATTTTTCGGCATCGCCGCATCATTTATAGGAAGTCACCAAGAGGACTAGCTTCGGGCCAGCAGTTGCGATCCTACAGAGCAGAAGTATAACCGTAGGCCCAAATACCGGAGGTGTTAAAACTCGTTAGGGTACCTCGCGTTCGACTAAAGGAAGGTGTCAATTAGGGACTCTTTATCAGTTCAGCCACCGATTCCACCCGCTCCCCAACACTCCCCTTCCCAACCTCCCTAACCCGATACCCAACCTCCTCATACGCTCGCACCAACATTTCATGAAATCGACACGTGGCCTCGAACGTCATTTTTCTCTCATCGTCGGTACAGTAAATCTCTTCCCACGGCGGAAAAATAACGACCTCGTCGTCGTATCGATACCGCATACTCGCGGTGATGCCATGAGGGAGGGATAATCCTGCGAGTTGGGCGTAGGCGATGCAGTCGGGGATGGCTCTGTCAAATACGGTTAAGGTCGGGGAGGCGAGAGAGTGATTTTTGATTGAACTCGATAAGAGGAGCTCGATAAAAAGCGAGGTATCCCGCTCCCATACACCCTGGCCCTCAATCGCCCGTTGCTCCGCGATTATCTCGCGCGCAGGCTCATCGATACAGGCGATTCCAAGTTTGCGAAGGTGGTTGATTACGGTTGTTTTTCCAGTGCCGGGGGCACCAGAAAATACTAGCCGTCTCTGGGTAGTATGTTGCTCGGGCATCTAAGACTACCGCGGACTATCCACCGTATGCTTCCACGCATGATACGAGCTTCGCACCAGTGGGCCTGATTCGACGAATGAGAAGCCTTTTGCAAGGCCAGCCTCTTCGTATTCTTTAAACTCTTCGGGAGTGATGAACTCTTTTACTGGAAGCTGGCGCTCAGAGGGGCGTAGGTATTGACCTATCGTCATAATATCGACGTTCGAGGCGCGCAGGTCATCCATCAGGGCAAAAACTTCCTCTTTGGTTTCGCCGAGGCCGACCATGATGCCCGATTTCGTTAGTGCCGAGGGGGCAAGCTCTTTGGCTGTTTTAAGGATCGTTAATGATCTAATGTAGCCAGCTCCCGGGCGGACTTTTCGGTAGAGGCGAGGGACAGTTTCAACGTTGTGGTTCAGAACGTCTATGCCCGATTTCATGATGATCGCGAGATCTTCGAGGTTGCCTTGGAGATCGGGAATAAGGAGCTCGACTCGACAATCGGGGGCGTGATGGTGAATCGCAGCGACTGTTTGGGCGAAGTGATCGGCTCCATTGTTTGGCTGGTCGTCACGATCGACCGAGGTGATAACGGCGTGCTTAAGTTTTAGGTCCCGAACGGCGCGGCCGACCCGTTCCGGTTCGTTTGGGTCGAGGGGTTGGAGCGTTTCTTCTGAGCCTTTCTTTACCGAACAGAAGTGGCACTTTCGGGTGCACAGATCTCCCATGATCATGAAGGTCGCGGTCGCGTGGGACCAGCACTCACCGATATTTGGGCAACGAGCCTCTTCGCATACCGTATGGAGGCGAAGTCCCTTAACGATATTGTGGGTCGCGAGGTATTCGGGCGAGCCTGGGGCCTTAACCTTGAGCCACGGGGGCTTTCGGGTTGACGGCCCGTTCTTCGTTGATTTTCCGGCCTCTATTGGCATGGTGAATGTTCCTTACAGCTTGACAGAGAGGTGGTCCGAGCGCGACCCCTCCGAATCGTTATGGCAAAAGGAGTAGCGCAGGGGTCTCAAGAGCTTCTTTGAAATGCTTCAACCAGGTTCCCGCCATTACGCCATCGATTATCCGATGATCAACCGAGAGGGTCACCCGCATCCGCTTTCCTATGGTTATGGTGCCATTTTTGACTATGGCGTCTTCGCGGGTTGAGCTGACGGCGAGTACTGCTCCCTGACCGGGATTTATCAGTGCGGTAAAGCTCTCGATATCGTACATCCCCATATTGGAGATGCTGAAGGTTCCGCCAACAAGATCGGTTGGGGAGGGGCGACCCGCACGAGCGCGATCGACGGCGGCGCGCGCCTCGAAGACTATATCAGCGAGGGAGAGCTGGTCGGCACACCGAACAACGGGAATAAGGAGGCCATCATCGATAGCGGTGATAATGCCGATATTTATATCGTTCGGTTGAAAGAGCATACCATCGCGCATCGCCGCGTTGACCCGAGGCTCCCGCGCGAGGGCGTAGGCGGTTGCTTTGATGACAAGATGATTGATGCTGATGCCTTTGAATTCAGGCCGCGCTTTCAGAGTTTCGCGGAGACTGACCGCATCGTCCATATCGATCGTTGCGGTGGTGAAAAAGTGCGGAGATTGGGTGACGGTCTCCTGCATTCTTCGGGCGATTGTCTCGCGCATCTTTGAGAGGGGGGTAAGGGTTCCGCCGCCTACAGCAGTTGGAGCTGCTGGCTTTGTTGGCGCGGGAGCTGGAGTTGGCGCAGGGGTGGCAACTGGTTGCGGAGCTGGTGCTGGAGTTGGAGCCGGAGTAGCCGCAGGTGCGGAAGCTGAAACGCCGAGGTCTTTGCTTACGATCCGGCCGGCGGGGCCAGAACCGGTGATGCCGTGAAGATCTATGTGGTGTTGTTCAGCAAGTTTGCGCGCAAGTGGTGAAGCTTTTATTCGGTCGGAAGACGAGGCGGATGCAGCGGCGGTAGGCTCGTGAGCCGTTGCTGCTGAAACAGCGGGGCTCGGAGTAGGAGCGGCGCTCTGCGTTGATGTTGGAGCGGGTGATGAGGAGAGGGTTGCGGCGGGCGCGACAACCGAGGTTGCTCCAGCTGCCGTCTCGTTTGGTTCACCAATAATCGCTATCACCTCGCCGACCGTTGCGGAGGACTCTGCTGGGACGAGAATTTTGAGAAGTGTACCCTGGTGGAATGCTTCAATTTCAAGATTTGCCTTCTCCGTTTCAACCTCTGCGAGCACATCGCCCCGCTTTACGATGTCACCCTCCTTTTTATTCCAGGAGAGTATTTTTCCTGCGTTCATCGTGTCGCTGAGCTGGGGCATTTTAATATCGATGGCCATCGGAGAAGCTCTCTAAAAAATTCTTTGAAAAAATACACCACAAGAGGGAAAGAGGAGGTACATCATAGCGGCCTCCGGCGCATGGCTCGCGGCTCGCGATTTTACACAGCCGGTTTTGCACCGCGCGCGCTTCCCACAGGAATAAAAAGGGCCGGCGATGTGGCTGGCCCACCCGACCCGAGATAATAGTAGATTTGAGAGGCGGCGACAAATCGGCCGGCTCGGCCGAAAAAAGAGGGGGCTTCTCATGGTCAGCGGTAAGGAAGGTCCTTAGGGCGATTGAGAAAATCTCGATAGCTCTCGCGCTTCAGACCTGAATCCGCCTACACTCTACAGAATCTGTTGTGTGTAACGCGGCCTTGCTCTTTTTTTACTGGATGGTGGGATGGATATCCAATTTCAAGATGCAGAATACTCTTCCAGCCAACGAGAGGATCTCTCCGTATCACAGCTTCTCGATTTTACAAGCGCTATCCTCGATGAATATGTTGGCTCAGTTACATTTCACGGGGAAATTCACGAAGTAAAGGTCGCTGGTTCGGGGCATCTTTATTTTACTCTGAAGGATGCCAACGAAGGTGCGCAGGCGGCTGTTTCTTGTGTGATGTGGCGGAGTGCGGCGGCTCGGTTGGGATTTCGTCCTACCGTGGGGCTTGCGGTTTCATGTGTCGGGCGACCGACCGTTTATCGAGCCCGCGGTCAGTTTCAGATTGATGTCCGGAGCATGAGTCAGGCGGGAGACGGAGCGCTCCGGAAGCGATTTGAAGAGTTACGAGCAAAGCTTGAAAAAGAGGGTTTATTTGATCCGACAAGAAAACGGGCTATTCCGGGGATGAGTCGATGTATCGGGGTGGTGACCTCGGCAGCGGGCGCGGTACTACACGATATCGGCGCAACGGTTCGGCGGCGAATGCCGTCTTTGCGGATCGTTTGCGCTGATGTGAGAGTGCAGGGTAGGGGAGCGGCTGAGGAGATTGTTCGGGGAATTGAACTTCTCAATACCGTTGATGAGGTTGAGATCATCGTGGTTGCGCGTGGTGGAGGTTCGCTCGAGGATCTATGGGCATTCAACGAAGAGGTGGTGGTGCGAGCGATTTTTGCCTCGAGAAAACCGGTAATCTCCGGTGTCGGACACGAGGTAGATGTAACTCTGGCTGATTTCGCCGCTGACCTAAGAGCGCCAACACCCACGGCGGCTGCTGAGATAGTTGCAGCAGATAGAAGAGAGCTTCTCGGTGGGTTAGAAATGGTTGCGGCTCGATTGCTGAGGTCAGATAGGTGGCTTCGAGATCGAGAGCGTTTTGTGGATCAAGCTGAGGACTCAATTGAGGGTGCGCTCGATGAGAAGATGCGCCGAGTGAGATCGGATCTTTCGACAGCAGCACTTCTTAATCAGTCGATTCGACCTGCTCGCCGAATTGTGCACGCTAGAGAGCATCTTGAAAGGACTAAAAGCGATCTTGGACGGGCGATTGATTCGGTTATTAATCAGCAAAATCAGAAAATAAACCAACTTGAAGGGGTTTTATTAGCTATTAATCCCCAACGCGTTTTGGACCGGGGATTTGCATTAGTACTTCGGGATGGTCATGTGATAGAGAGTGTCGAAAACTTGCCGCATGAGGGCTCAGTAGCTGTGCGTTTCAGAGATGGTGAGCGTTCGGTCATTGTATCTTAAGAGCTGAAGGTATCTTAAGGGCTGAAAAACGAGTTTGCTGATTTTTATGATTGTCTCTCTTAATTGAATCGAGCTGCGTTGCAAAGTTTGATGAGCTTTTCGAATTGTAAACTAGTTAATCCATAAAGCTTGCGAATATAATCATCAACGGCGCGATCCCTTTCTTCTCCGCTATTTCCTGAAACAATCTGGGCGAGTTCTGCGGAATGCTCTTCAAACTGATCAGGAATTGGAATATCTTTTAGATCTTCGCAGACTAATTTTGGAAATAAACGCCGCTGAGTTTTACGCCCGAATAAAAAGAGATATGCACTCATCAGGGACGAATTAAGGAGCGCTGAGAGTGCAAGAGCGAGCTCGGATTTTGTGGGGTGGTGGGAGTCACGCTCAGGGGCTGTTACGATGATGTGAAGAAGAGAGCGGTTATAGAAAAGAGGATAATCAACGGCACAACACCGAAGGAGGTGTGGTAGCTCGGCAACGATTTCACGAATCACGACTCTTGGTTGTTCGTAGTGGGTGCGGTGTCCTGGGTCGGCGAGCCATGGTCCGTAATTGAGATAGTTATCTGAGCAGTTTACTCGATAGCGATCGACCTCTCTCCCGAGCAGAAATGGAACCCATGAATCACCTTGCGGAGCATCGTCGTGAAACATCCGCTGTAGAGAGTGAAATTTTTCTTGAGGTGGAGATCCTTTTCCAACGGCATACTCCTGCATCGCAATTAGAGGTCGAAAAAGATTAGGGAGATGGCGGATTAAGGTGGATCGTTCCTTGATTACAGAGATTAATTCATTTAATTCCTCATTCCACCAGAGGGGTATGATATGTCCGCTTTTCTCGAGAATATTCTCTGTTTGGATTATTCCTGGCCTCGATTCTATTTCAGCTGAGCTTCCAAGTCGAACTAGTTTTATCTGATTATGCGCTCTAGTTTTAGTGAGATAAATCGTCACCGTTTCAACCCCGGCACAATCAAAGGTGCGGGCCGGATGAGTTTCTATTTGATAAATAGCTCCTTGCTTGAGAAGGGAAGACCGAATCTTTTGACCAGAGAGGATGCCGAGCCATGCGTTCGGAGTAATAAAAGCCATTACTCCTGCTGGCTTTAGCGATGCAAAAGCAGTCACCAGAAAGGGAAGATAGCTGCTGATATTCCCGCTGAGTTCATTGGGAAAGCGAGATTTAAGGGTTTGGATCTGAGACTCAGGAAGCCGTCCATCACGGCTGAGACCAAAAGGAGGATTTCCAATAATCGCATCTACCGATTCAGGTGCGCTGAATCGGTTACTGATCGAATTTTGGGAGGGAAAGAGGTAGTCATCATGGAATAAGGTGTTTCCGAAGAGACCAGGAATATCTTTAGGCGCGATTGTGGGAGCGTATCTAGCAAGAGTACTGACTAGGGAAAATTCAGCCATCAGGAGAGCATTCTCATTTAAGTCAATCCCGATAAGCTGCTCGCTAACAAGTCGTACGAGAGCGCGCTGAGTCGCACCGCTCAAAGCAATTCTAGACAAGAGAGCAACGAGGAGATTGCCGGATCCGCAGCCAGGATCGAGATAGTAACCTGATTGTTGGGTAGCAATATGAGGGGCGAGCAAGCAGAGCTCTGATGCGATATGAATACCGAGCCATGATGGTGTATAAATCGATCCTGTTTTCCAAATGAGCTGACTATCAAGCTGATTGGCAAATAGCTCGGCAGGTGAGCTGGATTTTGAGGAGCTAGCTTTTCGAACCTTAGCCAGATTTAAACGTTTCGCTGCGACTTCGAGGTGCGCTGTTGTAAGAGAGAGAGCTCGGGCAAAAAGTGAGCAAGGAATACGCTCATGTGCTACCGTAAGGAGGTCGCGTATTTGCTCTCCAGTAGCTCCGCCGTTTGGTACAATCAATGATGCTCTTTGATTGGCCTTTGGGCTATTTATCAGTTCCTTGATGGTCGTCAAAGCGCAAGAAATCGAAACGTCTAAAAGCAGTTCGGCGGTCTGAGATGTGTTCTGCGGTTCGAATAGTTCTTCGTTGAGTTCGATTTGGTGGGATCCTAAGGAGCTAGTGGTCGTCATAAGAGTAAAAGCAGAACATTCAAGCGAGGTTCCTTCGAGCTTTGCACGAGATTTGAATTAAGTAAATTAAGCGCTTGTGCGCCCTTTTGATATGAAGCAGCTAATGAGCTCTAAGGTGGAACTGCGTAAGAAGTTTAAGAGATGGCTCCTGCGCTCGATTGAGCGTCCTATCGGCGGTGTCTTGCGGATTATCGATTACATTCCTCATTCCATCCGCGTAGCTCTTCTGACCTTACTATATTGGACGCTAGTATCTCTCAGCTCCCGGTATCGAAAAATCGTATACCGGAATATCGGCCAGGTTTTTCCAGATCTGGATGAATCAGGGAAAAGGGCTCTGCTTTTCGCTTCCGCCCGACCTTTTGCTCGTATGGTAAGCGATCTTCTCCGCATAAGCTCAATCGACGCGAGCTGGTTTGAGGAACACGTTATGGTAGAGCGTTTGGATGAATTGCGATCAATTGTCGCAAAGCAGCCGGTGCTTTATCTCGGAGGACACATCGGAAGCTTTGATTTAATGGTTGCTGCTTTTGGAAAGTTTGTTCAGCCGATCGACTTCATTGTTCGTGAAAGCCAGTCACCTGCCGCAGAAGAGTGGAGCACAAGAGTACGGACGCGGTTTGGTAACGGCGTTATTCCAAGGTCTGGTGGACTGCGAAAAATTTTATCGCAGTTGATAAAGGGGCGATCGGTCGGTTTCCTATTTGATCAAAATGTTACGAGAAATAATGCAGTTTTTGTTGATTGGTTTGGTCGTCTAGCGGCAACTACTATCGCGCCAGGTCTTGTCGCTGAAAAGATGAGATGTCCCGTTATTATCTTATCGAGTCGGTATGAGGGTTCAGATCGATATACTATTCGGTGGCAGCAGCTCGATCATAATATTATTTATGACAACGCGTTGTCTGTGGGCGAAGTTAGAAAAAAAGTAACTTCTGAGGCGGTTAAGGCGCTGGAGAAGGTTATTCGGGAACAGCCTGAAGATTGGTTTTGGCTTCATCGACGATGGAAGACCTCACCCGAAGGGGCGCCGGAGGATTTTTATTAGTGTTTTAGATTTTTATCACATTCTCCGCAATTATAGGTTTTATTTTCGACTTTGAAGGGTAATTTCCCGACATTCAGAGAGTATAACTTCTCAGTAGAATGCGATTTTTTGTTCCAGAAACTGGGTTTGTTAGTCGACTACCGTAACGGGTCGTGAGTGCATGGGACGGCGACCGCAAAAAAGTTACGAATAAGCCCTCTAAATGCAACGCCGTGTTAATACTTTCAGATTCCGTTCGAGACTCTTATTAGTAGAGTGGCGCCAGACTTTTATCTTTAGTCTTGAGAGAGAAACACACCAACAGTCTACCCTGTACCACAACGGGATAAGCGAACGGGGGGGCGATGCTTGAAAGCTTAAAGCGTCGATACGCAACAGCTCCTTTGCAGACCAGAATATTCATCCAGTATGGCTCTGGGATGATAACGGTCATGAGTGCTTTGTTAGTCCTATTTTTTTTCTATGAACAGCTAAGGATTAGAGAGGATTCTCGCTATCGCTTGCAACGAATCACACGAACGATAGGTGAATATATCTCATCTCATACTGCTAACGGCTCTATATCTCTAACGAACAACGATCTCAAAAACCTCTTAGTTACCGATGAATTTTATGCAGTTCGTGTGTTCGGTCCATCGAAGGCATTGATAGCGAGCTTTGATAGTAGCGCATCGGCGCAAGGAGTTGTTGATCCTGATTTAGAGGGAGATGAATTCAGTTGTTCTCTGACGAGCAAAATCTCGTACCTGAGAACTCCGATCAAATCTGGTTCGCAAACAATCGCAACAATTTGGGTTTCTCGTCAGCTTACAGCAGATCTATATCGCCTCTTTGTTACTTTGATAATCGGATTTAGCATCGTTCTCCTTTCGATACCGCTGTCGATAGGCACATCCAATCGATCCGAAGATTTCATTATGGGACCGATTCTGGATTTAGTTGGAGTAATTAAAAAGGTCTCTCTTGAGTCTAATTACCGACTCAGAGCAGTTCGGCGTACCGATGATGAGGTGGGATTGTTGGTGGATTGTTTCAACCTGATTCTATCAGAGATTCAGTTGAGAGAGTTGGAGCTGCTCGAAAATCAGAACCACCTTGAGGCAGAAGTTCGGAGGAGAACAACACAGCTTGCAGAGCAAAATCGTGAGCTTGAGGTAGCAAGAGCATCTGCAGAGGCTGGCAGGATGGTTGCAGAGCATTTGAGTCGCACGAAAGGTGATTTTCTGGCCAATATGAGCCATGAAATTAGAACGCCACTTAATGGGATAGTTGGAATGAGTGAGTTGGCGCTCGGCGCGGACCTTACCGAGGAACAGCGTGAATACATTGAAACTGTCAATGCATCTGCCAAAATGCTGCTAGACATCATCAATGATATTCTTGATTTTTCGAAGATTGAAGCTGGTAGGATAGAGATTGAAAGCGTTTCATTCTCTATTCGGGATGTCGTTTCGGGTATCATGCGAGCTCTTGCTTCAGCAGTAACCTCGAGGCAGATCGAACTTTTTGCCGATATAGATCTGAGGATTCCACGATTAGTTGTAGGCGATCCGACGAAGGTCAGACAGGTCCTTACCAACTTGGTTGGAAACGCGATCAAATTTACCCACGTTGGACAGGTTGTTATTAGAGTGCGTTTGGCGAGTTCACGACGTGATGAACTAGAGGTTAGCTTTGAGGTTCAGGATTCGGGGATTGGAATTCCAGCTAAAAAGCTTGCGGAAATTTTTAATCCATTTGCGCAGGGAGATACCTCTACAACTCGAAAATATGGCGGCACCGGCCTCGGATTGAGCATATCTCATCGGTTGGTTGAGGCGATGGGTGGGGAGCTCGAAGTTGTCAGTAGAGAGGGAGTTGGCAGTACATTTTCATTTTCACTCCCTTTTGCAACAACCCCGAACCGTGATTCGATCAATCAAACCCAATCACATGTGCCTGATGCAAGGTTGATTGCTTATGATACTCATCCGGTAAGTAGGGGAATTTTAGAGAGAGAGCTTAAAGGGCTAGGAGTAAGTCTAGAGATGCTTCACGACAGGAGGTCACTCGAAAATGCTCTATTTCATATAAAGCCCGACGAGCGCGTTGTTCTTTATCTTGATCTTCATCGGAATACTCAGGAATTTGCAGATGTTCTCGAGCTAATTCCTACAGATAGAAGCGGTTTGGCTCCTCGATTTATTTGGGCATCACCAATAGACACGCTCACCGCGATCCCGAGCGATAAGAGAGCACTCATTGTTCCAATTGTGTATCCGATTATTGGAAGCGCGCTGAGTGATGCTATAAAAAAATGTTGGCACGAAAGTGATCAACTCCCGAAGATACAGGATAAATTGGCGCGCGAATCTGTATTAAGTCCTAATTCGCTTTTTGTCCTGGTAGCCGAGGATAATATCGTTAATCAAAAGCTTGTTGCGCGACTTTTGCAAAAATATGGGCATGAAGCAGTACTTGTTTCGACTGGTGAGGAGGCGATTTATGCTCTTGAACGCCGAGGACAGTTGGGCGGTGAGTCGATTGAGTCTCCACCATTTGATCTCGTGCTGATGGATATCCAGATGCCGGTGATGGGGGGAGTGGATGCAACCAGAATAATTCGAGAGCGTGAAAACAGTCTAGCTAGACGGATTCCTATTGTTGCTTTGACAGCAAATGCAATAGCAGGGCAACGCGACGAGTACCTCAGTGAAGGCATGGACGAATACCTCTCAAAGCCGATAAATACTGAGGAGCTAAAACGTATTTTGGCACTTTTCCCTCCTCAAAGGCTTAATTAGTTTGACCTTTTTGAGTAGGTTGAGAGAATGGTTTGTCTATAGACTTACTCGTTTTATATTTAGCAACTATTTATACCTAACCAATAGCGCGTATGAACGAAGAGACTCTGATCTTCGACCGATTGACTCGCAAGGTTCTTGTCATCGCCATCTGTTGTATCGGTGCGCTTACGTTGGGAACAGTTCCACTTGTTCGGTCTCTTTGGTTAGACGAGACAGTCACAACATGGGTCATATCGGGTGACTGGATTCAGGCGTGGCATCGAGCTGTAACCTTTCAAGCCCAATCACCTCTTTATTTTTTGCTTATCAAGATGTGGCCCTTCTCCGGCGATTTTGGGCTTATCTCTGCATCGCTAATTTTTGGAGCGCTATCTGGATTCGGGGTTTATCTCACTGTCAAGGAGTTACTGGGAAGAGACGCGGCGCTTTTTTCCATTTTATTACTCCTGACTAATATCGACCTCTTAAAAGTATCGATTCAGATTCGTCCCTATAGTCTTGGCTTAGTAGGTGCGGCGTGGTCGCCCCTTTTTCTCTTGTGGTGGCTAAGATACAAAGAGCTTCGATTTTTGGTTTTACATTTTCTCTTCGCACTCATTGCGTTCTACTCGCACTATCTTTTCAGTCTTATCGCCATTGGGTTCCCGATAATTTTATATTTTTGGGGAAATCGAACCTTGTTGATGGCGTATTTTATCGGTGCATCACTTGCCGCATTACTTTCATTGCCGGGCATTTACCACCTCATATGGTGGAGTAAAAAGGCAGGTGATTCTCTTTTTTTACCGACTCCCGATTTTGCTGCCTTTGTCAAGTTGATACTTCCGCTTGATACAGTCGTATTTCTCTTATTCTCCGCAATCGTTGCTGCCCTTTTTACTGAAAAATCAATAATAGTTAGGTCTTGGAAGACTTTTGCACTCGCCCTTGTCTGGATTTTCGGCGGATCGCTCATCCTGTTTTTTGCTTCGTGGTTCTTCGGTAGCTCGCTTTATATCGATCGCTACCTTAGTTGGCGATTAAGTGGAGTAGTTCTTTTTTCGACTCTAGTTCTGTTACTCTTTCGTGATCAACGCGGCCAAAGGGTTTTTATTGCTGCATACTTCTTTTTTGCGTTTCAGCAGACGGCTGGCCGGATATGGTTTATTGAGGATTGGTCCACAGTTGCTGCCCTAGTGAGAGATAGTGAGAATATCCCTGTAATCTTTTACTCTGGGCTTCGCGAAAGTGAAAAGCTACCTGATGATAAGTCGGCCGAATTAAGGGAATTCCTTGCTTCACCCCTAATTCACTATGGAGTTCGACTCGAACAAATCTCTGTAGTACCTGGGTTTGCTGATTCAATTTCCGCGACTAAATACCTAAAAAGAGTGTCTTCGAACTCGAAGAAGATGGCACGATCGTTTCTCCTTGTGATAAATGACCAGCAAATATTTTTGAAGGGAGAGGGGGGCATCAATCCGAAGTCGGGTTTAATCTCCTTTTTTGAAAAAGAAGGTGCACAATGTGAATTGTTTTCCAAAGGCACGCAGCAGTTTAAGCCGTTAATTAAAGTGTATCGATGTGATTGGAGAGGAGAGTAGCTGAATCATTTTCTGTATCTGTTATTTTATTGCCACGCCCGCATTAGTTGAGCGAGATGTCTTAATTTGGACCTACTAAAACATTCCTGATTTAGAGAAGAGCCTTCGATTAGTACAGACTTAATATCTTCTATCGAAAGGGAAAAAACGATGAATTCCTTCGTTTCTGTCGAAAGATCTGCCGTAATCAAATTGTGCGTCTTAGCGCAGTTGTAAAGCGAGCCGATAGAAAAATCGGTCAGAGCGACAGCAAAGAACCATAGTTGATCTGGAGAGGAAGTTTCCTCTATTTTATCAACAACAGAACGAAAGTCTCTCCAATCCTCATAATCCCACTTAAATTTTACGCTTTGAAGCCAGACGTTCCTGTCTTCATACTGCTTAGAAATAATCGGCTCTTCGATATAGCGCGTCTTATCGGGGAACATGTGGTGGTTAAGATAGAGTCCGCCAAGCTTGTTAGTGACCACCGTTGATTGTTCCGGAATCTTTGTCTTAAAAGTCTCGGTGAAAGATCTCCACGATTCAATAGTTAGAGGTGTCTCATAGTTCCATTTGAAATAGAGATCATGACTTGCAAGGTGATGGGCGTATACTAGAGCTACGACAGACAGCGATAACGATAGATGCGCTTACCCCCATATTTTGGACCACCGGCTTAAGTAGAATCTGCGTCTGAAAACTAGTAAAAAGGGGCGCATGAAAATGGTAAAAAAACGAAGAACATTTACGGACAAGTTCAAGGCTAAGGTGGCGATTGAGGCTATCAAGAGTGTGAAGACTCTGGCGGAGCTTGCATCTGAATACCAGGTCCACCCAAGCCAGATTGTGGATTGGAAGAAGCTGTTGCTTTCGAGTGCTCCTGATGTTTTTTCCTCAGGGAGAAAGAAGGATGCGCCGACGGAAGAGGAGATTACAGCACCTCTGTACGAAGAGATCGGGCGTCTAAAGATGGACGTGAAGTGGCTTCAAAAAAAGCTTTGAGCCTGCCCGCATCAACACGCCGGAGCTGGGTTAAGCCCCATGCAGACTACTCAATCCGGCGGCAGTGTAGACTGGCAGGCGTTACCCGATCGGGCTTCTACTACGAGCCTGTTCCTGAAACTGCGGAAAACCTTCATCTGATGCGACTGATCGATGAACAGTATCTCCGGCACCCAGAGTTTGGTTATCCACGAATGACGGACTGGCTGAGAGAGCATGGCCATAAAGTAAATCGCAAGCGAGTTGCCCGTCTCATGCAACAGATGGGACTTCAGG
>Ga0114972_10000098_pt1 | contig 56756 bp, 46 predicted proteins | sample M_140807_EF_Meta_FD_87354 | JGI IMG/M metagenome (GOLD analysis project Ga0114972, IMG submission 87354) | Freshwater microbial communities from Lake Montjoie, Canada to study carbon cycling - M_140807_EF_MetaG | ecosystem: Environmental > Aquatic > Freshwater > Lake | place: Lake Montjoie... | reverse complement strand
TTTTTCAAAGGAAAACTCCGTGAGCGATTGCTCGGTTATTCGGTAGAATTGACCAAAGATGGAAACAAGTTAGCATACACCTCTCGAACTTGTCCGTCTTTCTCATCATCATAAGAGTTGCGGAGAAGATTAATCGCACCAATATCTTTGTACTGAGCGAGACGATTCAACGCCTTTATCCGAAGCTTCGGCTCTTCAGCCTTAAGAAGTGAAAATAGCATCGCTGAAGAGAGCTTATGTGGGGCGATATCGATGATAACTTCTCTACATGAAGAACAATCTGATTTCATAATAGCAGAAAGAATCGAATAATTTTCTGCTGCTGCAGTCACTAAATCAAGATTGGGTGCTTCAGGAACCTTTCCGGTCTCCGTTATTGTGTAGAAATAGCCCACAGCCCGTCCGACTCTTAACCTCTCTCTCTCTGGTATCTTACCAAGAGCTGCAACCATTGAGGCAGCAGGCTCACTCGCGACTTTTTTTATAACAAGGGCCTTGAATACCTCGGCGAGTCTGGCTTCCTCGAGCGGGAATTGCGAAAGATTAAGCAGGAGGGCTCCAGCTCTCACATCATTCCAACCAACCAGCAATCCAATATCCTCATTACTAATTGTTCCGAAAGCAAGACGGGCTACCGCACCACGAATCGCTATGGGAGCTGATTCATCTGAAACAACACTCCGTAACATACTCTTCTGCAGATCAGTAATTTTCGGGTTTAACGCTAAGACGTTTGATATTCGAGCAAGGAATCGGTAGTCGCCCTGCTTCACCATCACAGAGGTTAGCCATTCGAGATCTGAGGTTGGTAGGGAAGAAAGTGAGTCCTTAAGATCTGATTCAAAGGTATTTCTCGTTTCCGGAATCGCAATTAACATCACTGAAATTGAGCGAGGAAGCAGCTCCTTCTCATCAAATGTATTCGCCACAAGTCGAGACAAACTTTTCCGATCACCTTGACGACCACTCCTATCAAGTACCAATCCAGCGGCAATCTGGATAGCGACCGGTCTATTTGTTTTGGCAATTTCATCCAAATATCGATCCACTACCTCAAGTGGCGCTGATGGATCAAGGACTCTTAAACCAGCAATAAACCCCTGAGGTCGAACGAGCGGCTTATCGCCAAACCAGGTCTGAATAATTCTTACCGAATGCACCATCCCCACTTTTGCGCACCTATCGAGAAGCCACTTTTCAGCAACGACCCGATCTTCAACCGTTGACGATCGCTCTATCAGAAGAATAGCAGCATCGTGTACGGCCGGATCATTTGATTCGGCAAGTCGTTCAAACATCTGAGCCCGCTCAGCTGATGTCATCGTGAGCGAAAAACCGACTGAACGAAGGAATGCTGTTGATTGATCGAGTACACCAGAATCTTGTCGCGAGGATACTCCGCGAAGATAGAAAGCGACAACTACCACCAAGATTCCAAGAAGAGCAATCGAAAGGACAGTCTTTCCTAAGCGTAAAGGAGGAGAGAGCTCTTGCTTAATCTGTGGAGAGTCAAATACCTGCGATCCGGCGGCCTGGTTAGGATTTTCACCTGCTCCATCTCTTATCACAGTCTCACGTTTTACCAAGTGAGAATTCAACCTTCCTTGTCTAGCTTCTGTGAGTAATTCGGCTAGTTCAACACTGCTCTTCGGTCTAGATCCGGGCTCTTCAGAAACGCCGCTCGAAATTAACCGACTCATCCCTTCAGAAACACCTTTACGAACTAATTTGTCATAAAACTGAGATCCATCGGGACGACCTTCGCGCGTTACAACTGCTCCAAACAGAAATCCTCCCATTATACATAGGGAAAAAACGTCCGACGCAGGAGATGGGGTCTGACCTTTTAAAATTTCAGGAGCTAGAAAAACTTCTTCCGAACTTCGAGATCCGGGACCATTCTTTGGATTAGTTAATCCAAGTAGTCCAACAAGCAATGGACCACTTGCAGGGTCATCCATGAAAGATGCAAAGCTCAGATCTCCAAAACAAATTCCTGCGGCGTGAAACTTTGCCACTTCATCAACTAGAGACTGGAATCGACGCTCTGCTTCAGGCAGAGCTCGTGCGACTTGCGAGTACTGCGAACCGCTCACAAGTCCTAATTCAAGGAAGGGATAGCCCTGTGAATCGAGTCCTCCATGAAAGAGAGCGCCCCTGGCTCCCTTATGTGAGAAGAAGTCCAATAAAGCCGATAGCTGTACCCCGAACCTTCGCACCCCATCACTCAATGAATCTAGCGGTGTCTTTCCGACAACAACGATTCTGCTTTCTCGCTCCGAAGCAACCACTGCAGAATGAACCGTAAAATTTACCGACTCACACAGCTTACCTCCAATGCTATACATCTCCGCTATCGATTCGCTCAACTGTGGTACCCGCGCCGAAACATCAGACATTAATCCTCCTCTAGGCTGAAATTATGCGCGAACCGCTTAACCACGACAGATTACTTGGGAGTCTTTTACAACTCCGCTTAAAAACATTTCCCTAAGCTTGGAATCTACCTAAAACTCCCGCGGGAGGGTTATTTATCGCTAACAAAATAACCTTAGCTATATAACCGCATCACCCCATGCCGTTCGCTTTTTCCTTAAATACTCCATCTAAAAGTTACCTTTTTGGTTGCCACACCCCTACTTGCTCGATCAACAGACCGGAATCTAATTCTTCGGTAGATATTACCTGATAGTGACCACTCACCGATCGCAAGAATTTGGCTACCCGTCCCCGAAGATCGGGTCGACAAAGCACGCACACTCTCTGAATACCGAGGCGTCGAATAGGCTCTATCAATTCTCTGAGGCTCTCGATCAAGAGATGCGCTGAATTAGGTGGTATAGACATTGGAGAAGGTCCAGATTCGGTGGGAATCTCTTCAAAAAGTCTTTCCAACGAAGGTGATAGGGTAATTGCTCGCAATGCCCGCTGATCCGTTAATATTCGATTCGTGATCGAACGCCTCCTCTGCACTCGGATATGAGCAACGGCATGACCAATATCAAAATCACCCCCCATTGATAGCAACGCTCGATAGTTTGAACAATACGCAAGAACTGATTCAACTAACGCCGGAAAGTCGCTTATATCTATCCTTTCTCTGATTAAGTCATGGGCTAGCTCCGTGAGTCGCGGAGCATCGATAAAATTACGTTGAAGGGCATCTTCGATGGTTCCAGGAAATTTCCTCTCAAGCTCCCGTATCATCAGATGCACATCGAGAATACCAAGAACCTCCTCGGGAAATTGTCGATAAAAATCGAACACCTGCAGATACAAGAATTCAACAAAATCCAAAAGACGGATATCACCAGCCTGCGCAATACTAACCGTTCTGGGAATAGCAGGAGACCAAAAAACTGTTTTTCCGCAACAGGGATGAATCTCCTCTCGACTGACGACGAAACCCAATAACTCGGCATTCTCCACCCCTAGCTCTACGAGCACATCGGTCGGATTAAGTTTCCCCCAAAACAGCTCGTTTCCCTTCATTATCACCCGATATTCCCCCTTGTCGAGCGAGCTATCACGTTCAACCTGCAAACGGGGTAATTTAATGCCGAAACTTGCAAAAGCATCTTGAGCACATTGCGCCCATCTTTGACGATAAAAAAGCTCCTTTTCAAAGAAAGCGGGTGCAAGGATTGCTTCATCAAGTTGGATAGTAAAGGTGCGCACTATGGGCCCAATTCCCTCCCGTTCATTTGACGCCGAAGAGCTTCTAATTAAACCTCCACTTAAACCATCCTCTGAACTTTGAATTTGGAGTCTGCCACCCCGAGTGGTTGATGACCACAGAGCGAACCCAAGGAAAGCGCCCCCAACCAGTGCAAATGGCACTAATGGCAGACCGGGAAGAAGCCCCAAACCCAAAAGCAGAATGCCCGCCCATCCAACCATGAAGGGTCGACCAAATACCTGCTGCACTAGATCGCTACCAAGTGATTTTTGAGTTCCACCTTCGACCCGCGTAACTAGCATACCGGCACAAATCGCCGTTAAAAGAGCAGGTATCTGACTGACTAACCCATCACCGATAGTAAGTATCGAGTAGTGCTGCACAGCGGATGAAATATCAAGCCCTCTACTTACTCCAAGATAGAGACCACCAACTAGATTAGCAGCGATTATGATAATTCCCGCTATACTATCGCCCTGCACAAATCGCATGGCACCATCCATCGCACCATACAGCTGAGACTCCTGACGTAGCTCGTCTCTTCGCTTGTGAGCCTCCTCAGCCGTAAGGAGTCCACTTTTTAGATCTGAATCTATTGCGAGTTGGTTACCCGCCAAACCCTCAAGAGCAAAACGCGCAGCTACCTCCGATACACGACCAGCCCCCCGTGAGATGACTATGAGATTTACCGCAGTTATTATCGAAAAAATTATAAATCCGACGACCAACTCGCCCCGAATGAGAAAAGTACCGAATGCGTGAATGACCTCACCTGCGTCACCGATACTAAGAATTAATCGACATGATGCAACGTTTAGAGAGAGCCTAAGGAGGGTCGATAAGAGGAGAATTGAGGGAAAGGTTAAAAGAGAGAGAGAGTTAGGAATGTAGATACAGACAAGAAGGAGAAGAAACGATAGTCCTAAATTTAGCGTTATTAGAACATCGAGCAGAGCTGTAGGAAGCGGAATTATCAGCGCTACTGCAATCGCCAAAACAAAAATCGCTAGTGTTGCATCCCTGAATCGCACTCAGCCACCTTCGTTGAACACCATTTTTGTCAGATTTTACGACAGGACAACCTCCTACCTGGTCCGACATGTTACCGATCATTCCTTAGAGTTTTTCTCACGATTGTCGAACCATGAAAACTATAAAATCGGTCCCAAATTACATAAAACCATTAATAAAAATCTTCTTCGGCGTATTACAAAAATTAATTAAATAAACTATTTTCTCTTGTTAGTACAAATCGAGAACTACATCGTTTGGTTAGTTAGCATGCAACCTATGCCCGTAAATAGCGTCGCCAAAAATGCTATAAATGCAATAGCTACCGGACCTGTTGCCTTAAGCTCTAATTTTTTTATAACACTCTCCACCTCCACCTCCCGTTGCGTTGTAACAGCATCAGCTAACTCTTGCAGCTGTTTTGTTACTTCGCCCCCATGACGAGATACCTGAGCTATAGCGCCGAATACATGCTTTAAATCGGCTAACTGCATTCGCTCCGCTATCTCAGTCAAAGATTCATCAAGCGAATGGCCCGCCCGGACCCGTGTCAAAACTCGATCCAAAAGGTCAACGACAGGATTCGATTTGTCCCGCTCAAAAGCCATATCTACGACTTTTTGAATACACGGTCCAATATCTAAAGAACTACTAACCCCTATGACCATCTGCTCAATAACAATAGGCAGGTAAAAGAGGATTTCTTCCTGAAGACGTTTTTGCCGAGACTCCAACATAACCACATTAGCTTGCACTCCAGCTAAAGTGCAAACTACGGGAAAGAGTAAGGCGATAGGACCAGAAAAACCCACTAGACTGTGTACTACGAGTAGTCCAAAGAGCCCTCCTCCAAGTGGCCCCCACAGTTTAATTCGTTCATACTTTAACCGGTCTTCTGGGGAGAAGACTCCAGCCCTGACTAATAGCTCTTCGAACGTTGGTTTCGTTGCCTTTTTTTTGATCGATGCTATCTTATCAAGTTTGCTTAACTCCGAACTAAATGTGTTCTCGACGGCCGCCGTCTTGGCAGTATTAACACCCGAGCCCGCCCGAAAGGAAGAATGATTACCTTTCCCCCTTTTTTCTTGGAGTTTCATGACCGCAATGAGCCCCGCTCCGCCCGCAAGAACTAAAATACCAAGTAATACCCCAGATTCCATGTCTTTCCTCTTGCGTATCGATAGAGAAGCATTCTATTTTACAGCTATCTTCGCCCAAAGCTTACACTTTAATTTTACTAATTCGTCCGATTAACCAAACAGCAAACCACGCTGTAAGAAACGCTACCTGCCAGACAACAAATCCGATGTCACTCCGCAATCCAGCAAGGATTACCTCAGGCATCTGAAAATACAGCATCGTCTGGACAAGCGCTACAATAGCGAGAATCGCCCAAACCGAGCCGCGCTGCTGACCGACTGCAGCCTGAGCCTGCAGTCGAAATTGCGCTCTTCTGCGTGCCTGACGCGCCAAACGTTCAAGAGTGTTGGATAGCGAACCACCCACCTGCTTGCTTAACAACATCGCCTGAACAAAAAGCTCTATATCAGGATGATCCACACTCTCTGCAAACGATCCGATCGCGAAATCCTCGTTCACCCCAAACCTAAGTCGCTCTAACATCCGAACGACCTCAATTCGAAGAAGCGAATCAGGCCCCAACCGCTCCGAGGCCGCCTCCATTCCCGCCATGAGGTTCATTCCCGATTTCAACAATCCAACGAATGCCATTATAAAAGGGGCGAAATCTCTGTCGAAAGCGTCAAATTGAATCTTGGTCCGACGATTAATATAATTGTTCACCAAAAGCGACCCACCCCAAACGGCAATAATGAGATGAATGACCGTATTTAGTCTTGGAATCGTTAATAAAGGGATGTATATCGCCGCTATAGCCGCTAATTTAGTGATTCGAAACTGTGAAGGAGTTATACTTACCTGGGCGTACTTAAGTCGACGTTGCAATATGCTTAATCGGCCGGACTGTTTTCTTGGGGTAACGGCCTGTTCAGTCTTCACATCAGATGGGTCCCCAACTGTGCTCGGACTTCGACCAGCGGTGCCAGTCGCACGAAAACCCTTGGCGTGAGCGATACGGGTCCTTTTAGACCTTGCATCCAACACGAACGACAATCCGACAGCTCCAACACCAATTGATATTAACGCCAATCCGGCACTATAGCTCAGCACAACCGTTCCTCCCTACTCCAAAGGGCCGACGACCCCAGTCTTGCTTGTTTGCTATAAGGCTCAGCATTCTCCACCAAACCGTAGACACGCTAGTTTCTTACCTGCCCCTTTGAGCGCCAAGTCCACCCGTACCGCTAAATCCGAACTCCTGCTGACAGCTTCCCAGATGTATTCCGGACTCTGCGAGCTGCTCATCAAAAGCTGATGACCATGATTCCAATTTCCAAATCGGATTTTGACCCGTTTTAATTATCTTAAACATCGGCCTAACCTGAATCATTCCCTCAACGTAATGGCCCACCTCAACAATTTCTCCTATTCGGGGACGTCCCGTTTCCTTATCTCGAAACAGCCAGATTACCATGTCGATAGCCAATGCAATCTGCTGCCTAATGATTTCAACAGCAACAGATTTCTGCGCCCGTCCCAATAGACTCTCCAAACGGGTTAGTGTTTCTCGAGCATTCCGAGCGTGCACTGTCGCCATCCCTACATGCCCCGTCTGAGCACTTTCAAGAAACGCCTCAGCAGCGAATGGAGACCTCATCTCTCCAAGAATGACCCGTGTTGGAGTCATACGTAGAGTCGTAATAATGTGCTGCTGGAGAGTTACTTCTCCCTGTCCCTCTGAGTTGGGAGGGCGAGAAACCAAGGAGCGAAAATATGCGTGTTGGAAATTTACATCTGGGGTATCTTCCCCCGAGACTATCGACTCTGATGAGCCAAATTGAGTCCCCAAACACTTCATCAAAGTCGTTTTCCCGGTCCCGGTCTCTCCCGATATCATCATCGTAACAAGCCCCGAGCGCACAAGCGCTGCCAAATAGTGCACTATTAGTGGTGGAGCAACTTGATACGTGATGAGATTTTCAAGATGAACCTCTGACAACCGGGGAACGCGAATACAAAGAAGGGGGCCACGTTGACCACACACACTCTCGTGAACCGCGCACAAACGAATTCCATTCGGCATCGCGGCATCAACGGTGTGCTGTTGCGTTGATAGAGATTTCCCTAAACGAAGAAGGAGCCTATCGAGGAACGATATGTAGGCCTGATGATTCGGCCACGAAAGCCCAGTAATCTCACTAATTTTTCCTCGCTGAAGTACGACGGTCTTATAATCATAAACGTGAATATCGGTGACTTCACGATTATCGATAAGTGGCTGAAGAACCCCCCAGCCTGTTAAGTCTAGACGGAGAGCCAGAATAACATTCACTCTCTCGACATCATCAAGCTTTTCACCTCTTCGGGATAAAACTCTATCAACAGCCTCGGCAATGGTTTCATCTAATGATCGACCCTGGTCTTCAGATCGTCGCAATGTCGACGCCCCACCAAGCTCACGACGAGCCTCTCGAAGGACATTACTTGCAAGCTCAGACATGTCGGTGCGAGCTAAGCCCCCACCCCGCGTATCAGACTCGCTCTGTGAGGGTCTTTTTGAACTATCTCCCGCCTTACCTGAGCCCGATGTCGAAACTTCGATATCCGAATCTCCCTCACGAGACGAATGCTCCGACAACAAACCCTTGACCTCGGTATTAGTATCCGATCTTACGCCTAGACGCCTTCCTCCACCCCGAGAGGATAACAGTCCCATCAGACCTTGCTTATCATCTGCACCTGTCATACTCGACGCTCTCCGCTACAGCTCAAAAGTTTCGATAGTGGTACGACCGAATCTCTCCTCTTACAGGATCGGGGCACCGTGATAATTTTCGGATTAGTTCACGGACAACATATTCGTCATTCAACAGGCTCCAAATTACCCTCATCACCGAGACACATCTCATCGTAACCACCTTCTGGCCGTCTGACTTTGACACATCCGAGACGTTTACGAACCGCTGGGATGGATTTCACCGATCGTCCGAGCAGGTCATCAAGAGTGAGCACTCCCCCCGGACCCCTTGGTCCGGTAGAATCGGTATCACCTCGAAGTGAGAGTGAGAGCTTACCTGCAGTTTGAGCGAGATGTATCTTAGATGCGTCAGAGTCTGACACAAGGAGCGTCACAGTGGAAACCTGACCGGCCGGTTCATTCGGATTAGCAGCCGGATTTCCACCGGCTGAAAGAACCTCGGCGTTGTAGACGATCGTCGTTACCAGACTCTCTCCTGATTTATTGGATGTCCAAGAGATATCAACCTTAACTCCAGGCTTTGCCCAGCCCTCAACCCCCGTCGTCTGGTCAACCGGAATTGTTACCGCTCGAAAGCCCTCAGGTATCTTTTTAGAGATAGCTGTAATTGGCCTGACACTCATAATTTGTTGGTCGCTCATCGGTATTTCCGTCATGATACGGTCCCGAGCGAACTGACCCCTAATCTGCTCAAATCGAGATATGGTCCCTGAAGGAAGGCTAACTCGGGGCTTCTGTTCAACCCTAAACATATCTGGCATGAACTCTGTTCCAGTCTCGATTGGCCTCACCGGAACTAGTACATCGACTAACTCGATCTCTGGGGCTGATTGGACAATCACAGTCGGATCTCGTTGCTCTTTACCGGACTCTCCACCCGAGAGAAGGACTATCGCCAACCCTAGAACCAGGCATCCCCCACCCACCGCAAGCATGATAGTACGGTTCTGGCTCTGCTTCGGTCGAAATATTGCCGAACTTCCCGATCGCCTTTCCATGATTTTTCCCACCCGAAAGCCGTTCCCCCATTTTTTTTTGAGGGCTCTGACTGTTTACAACGTTACAACTTACCACCTCGACCCTTAAGGGGTCGGCCATTCCCTAGCAACCCTTTAGCAATTTTTCCCGGAAAGTTATGCCAAATTCCTTGAGATTTATACCGTTATTTATCGATTCAATCCGCAGTCTTTCCAAAATGACCCGGATAAAAACCGCCGAAATCAAATTTTTAAACCGATGCCAGACTTTAACAAAAAACCGTTGCATATTCCATCACCGTCATCAGGTCCCGAGTTAACGAATCAAATTGACAATGCCCCCCCTTTCCTTCCCAAAAATCTCTGGTACCACCTCCCGGAAGGTATGGCATCCAACCCCGGTCCGGCAGTAATCTGGTTTTTATTCACAATCCCTAGCTCCACCGCGATCTCAACAAGAGCATTGCGAAGATCTTGCGTGCCAAGGCTATAAAGAGTTCGGCCAGTTGCTGGCCACAAAGCCGCTTTCGGCTCATACGGCACCGGCGGCAGACGCCAGGCAGCGCCTCCTAACTTATGACTCGGCTCGAGCTGGGATGCAAGCTGAGAGACCTTTGAGTGATTTCCGGTGTAGGAATTAACCAGAAGTGTTATTTTATCCGTACTACCTACAAGTGCCTTAACAAAGTCAAGAAATAGATCTACTGCAGTTAAACCTAGAGCTCCGTCATCGATGACCACCACGACCTGATCCGCCGCTCGCAACAAAGCCCCCATTGCTGGACCTAAATGACCGGCCGTATCAACGATAATTGTATCGAATAGGTTAGACGTTACCTCAATGATTCGCTCTGCTATCAACATTCCATCGGTATGGCAAACTAGGTCAATCGACTCTGCTATTCCATCCGGCGGAATAAGAACTGATGCCCCGTCAGAAATCGGTATCACCGCTTCACGAACAGAGTCACGATTTATTTCTCGCCCTCCATTAACCCATTCACTAATGATGCGACTCTCTGCACCTGTTACAGCTAGAGAACGACTAAGGTCGCGCGATGCCGTGTCGAGATCCCACAACAAGGTTCGCCTATTAAACGAGCTAAAAACCTCCGCCAATCCGGCAACTATCGAGGTCGCACCTACACCACCTTTTGCGTGACAAACGACGATTACGCGACCATCTCGCGCTCTTCCGTCCCTCTTAAAATCAGCGTGAATCGCTATAAGTTCCTGGAGCAAATCTATCGGACTCGAGTTATCTGCAAGGGCTTTTCTGACACCCTCTGAATGAACTGAGCGAAAAGCCCCATCCGCATAAGCCTGCTCGGTGACATACATGATCACATTTATCCAGGGAAACTTTGCTCGAGCCCTCCTGGTAATGGTAATCGCTGAACTCCCAAGACCTGAGCCCAAGATCAACACATCCGCTTGATCAATCCTCTCCTCGTATTCCTTTTCGGTAACAACCTTAATTTGCAGATCCAGAATCTCTTTATCCCGTTCACTGATTGCCTCAAGACGGCGGGCACACTTCACCTGATTTTCGCTCGAATTGTCGATAACCATTACTTTCATGGTGACACTCCTTCAATCGATTTCGCTATTTTGATCATTCAATTCCCGCCCTAAACAACTTCTTTGACTCATAAAACTAAGAGTCTTTTATTGCTAAACCAATTTCAATCAACAACACAAATATCTCGTATTCGACCTCCAAATATTTGTTCAAATACTAGCGTCCAGGAGCATAGAAACCAAAAGCCTGAAAAAAAAGACCGATACCCACAACCACCCCCATCGTCAAAACGAGCAGCAGTAAATCATCCGAAGTGACCGATATATTTCGATAGCGTAAAAAATATGGCTCACTATTGGGGTGATCGGCCGAATCATCTCTCGCAGCTTTTCCCACTACGCGAGCAGGCAACTGCTGCCTTGCTGGTGGTCGAAAAATCGGTGAATCTTTGTGATGCTCACCCAAAGCTCGCTTAATCGATCCTAATGCTTCAGAGGAGGTAGGCTTCGGGGGAGGGTTCGACACAGAGGATTCCATCCACGGATCTGGCCTCCCAATCGGCCTCTCAATGCGCTGAGGTGTGACTGCTCGGCCTTTTCCGGATACGGTAAACGGCTCTGATTTCGCCGTTTCTTTCGGGGAATCCTGCGGCGAATAAATCTCAGAATTTCCTAGCTCCTCATCGTTAGGAAAATCTATCGGCTTTTTATCGGAAAGGCTCGGTGTTGGAGCCAAAGGTACAAATATTCGTTCTTCACCAGCCACAACTCCTTCCAGACTGACAAGCTTGTCATACATCGCCTGGGCGGTTTGAAAACGTTCCTCTGGTGTCCGAGCCATCGCTTTCAAGATAATTGCGTCAAGCGAAGGTGGGCATTCTGGCCGAATCTGACTTGGTGGTGGCGGATCATATTTGATTCGCTTCCACATCGTGTCGTAAATCGAATCACCTTTGAAAGGCGATTCTCCCGCGATCATCTCGTAACCGAGAATTCCAAGAGCGTAGATATCGCCGCGACCATCAATCTGCGAGCTAAGGAGATACTCGGGCGCAACGTAATCTATTGTTCCAACAACGCCGCCATGCTCAGTCAGTTTTCTTGCAGAACCGATCTCCAATCGGGCAATTCCGAAATCTCCTATCTTGACATCTCCTTCTTTCGTTAAAAAAATATTTTCAGGCTTTAGATCTCTGTGAATTATTCCAGCATCGTGGATCGCTTGGACCCCTGCACACATTTGGCTCAGTAACCGTATAACGGTTGGTATCGTAGGCCTATCAGATGACCGACTAAGTTTAGTTGCAAGGTCTCCCCCGCTTACAAACTCCATCGTATAAAAAACTAGGTCGCCGTCCCGAGAGTACTCTCCCACCTTTACCACATTGGGATGGTACACCCCATATGCAGCAAACACCTCATTACGAAATCGAGCAAGCTGAGTTTTATCTTGAGAGACCTCCGGAAAAAGAACTTTAACGGCAACTAAACCACTTCCTGGCTCCCCCCTTCGACGGCAGGCGTAAACTAAACCCATACTACCAGCACCAATGCACTTTACGACTTCGTATCGTGATGCAATCAAGGTACCAGGGGGAAGACTCATGAAACTTTACCACTATTGAGGTGCTATGCTCCCGAGATGAAACAAGCCAAAAGCTGGCTAAGCAGATGCTCCTACGTCACTCCTTGCAACGAGGCAAACGTGAAAACTTCTATTACCAACCTGTAGCACGTCCCCGTGCAAAAGAGAGCTCTTGTCTCCGGATAACTGTAAAACCTCACCACTGCCACACCGCCTGACCTTTGTTCCAAATTCCGATAACTGATCAAGAACCTGCAACTCTCCTTCGGAAGTCATCCGAAGCACGGCGTGCGATGGGGATACGGATTCATCAGCGATATGAATCAGATTTCCAGGAGAGCTATCATCCGATGTCAAAATGATACGACCTGTCCGAATTTCAAAAACTTCCCCATCCGAATTCAGGTCATATGAGACAAGGAAACCTCCTATCGGAGCCACTTTTTGGTATCGAGTATAGCTTCCAGAATTCACATTGACGTATGGTTGCTGGATTACACACCGGTTAGTAGTAGCGCTAGACATTGCGAACGGCGGAGTAGAAGACAAAGGGGCACTGCGAGAAGCATCATGACTGGCGGTATCTGATACACTCTGTTCATCTATAGGAATTTGAACAGTAACTACTGCGTCTCCCGCTCGACTCGCAGCACTTCCAATCGAATCTCTAGCGCCCCATGGCTCGCTCCCGCCCTGTGAAGAAACAAGACCCTGAGCTAGTCTTGCTCTAACAGCACCTGTCATTTCTGGACTAAGCATAACCGTACGATTACGCGCACGAGGTGTAGCATCCTTTTCGAGGAGTTCTTCCTCAGTGATCCCAAAACCTTTTTCATTTGTCATAACTTCCCCCCTGACATCGCACCAAAAAATTTAATTAAGCAAAGTTCTTAAAGGTATACATCACCAGAGTCAAAAAAGCTGCTGCTGCTGATGCAACAATCCACAAAATACCGAGCCAAAACAGATTTAAACGAGCCTCTTCCTCCTCCGACGCACCTACCGATGAACCTCGTAACGACTGCGAATCGATAAAACTCTGAGGCGGAGAATCGCTGAGATTCCCGTGAAGAGGGATAATTGCTATCGTTATGTTGTCGAATCCTCCTCGAGATTTCGCTAACTCTACCAGGTGAACGCAGGCTCGCTGTGGCTCCAGATCTGAAACGATAGCACCGAGCTCCGCGTCCGATACCAAGCTATACAAACCATCTGAAACCAGGGCAAGCTTGTCTACCCCACCACCATGATTTTGCTCATCCCTGGGAGTGACCCAGCACTTTGTCATATCGATGCGAAGACCCGGCTCCGAACCAAGGCATCGGGTAAGAACGTGTGCCTGTGGATGTTTTAATGACGCTTCGGCGGATAATTCTCCGCGCGCGACCATCTCCTGAACAAGCGTGTGATCCTCAGTCAAGTGAAATACCGAACCATCCCGAACAAGGTAGGCGCGCGAATCTCCGGCATGAGCTAAGGCTACCTCGGAGCCTCGAAACATAGCCGCAACGATAGTAGTCCCCATACCCGCAAACATCGGGTTCTGACGCCGAAGAACAATAACCCTATTAGCCTCCAGAATGGCCGCTCGGAGAGCCGATTCAACGTCACGATATGACTGGGTTTCCAGATGCCTTCGCATCGCATCAATAGCTAACTGAGCAGCCAGCTCCCCTCCAGACGCGCCACCCATGCCATCAGCGACCACCCAGGCAACACCGCTCGAACTCTCTATAACCGCATAGCGATCCTCGTTCAGCTCTCGCTCACACCCTGTATCTGTAATGGCCGCAGGTAATCCTTCGGACTCAATATTACCTCTGTGAATCGGCCTCCGTTCCAGTTGCATACCCCAATTTCCCGAAAAAACCGCTTAAATTGCGGCTTCCTTAATCCAAGCCTTTATCGCTCAGGGTACCAAGGAGCTTACGCCAACCCTACCCCGCGACCCAACATCGACAAATCCGTGTTCTAATAGAGTCCTTCTACATATCGGCACTCTATCGCTATACCTTAACGGCTTAACCGCATAGTTAGATCCAAGTAATACGATCCAACTCTTTTATGACAAGCAAGGAGCATAGCATCCAACTTATCCGAATCAAAATTGACTGCTACTTTATACTTGACACGACAACAAAATTCAAAAACCTCGTGCAGACGGTTTCGAAATGGGCGACGTTTTAGTTTTTCGTACCGGAAAACAGTTCCAAATAATCCCCTTAAGATCGGGTAGACGTCGATCGTTTATCAATGTTCATCGAAGAACAGCCGATCAAATTTTATTACGTAGGACGATTCTAATTAACTTAGGTATCCTAACTTCTCGCTAGCATTCTATTGATATCGAAAAAGCTTCCATTTGCTTTAGGTTCAACCGGAGCGGTACTCTAGCTGGAGATATCCCATGATTAGGGATCACAACGACCCTCTGCAAAACGAGTTTGCGCCGAAGAATGATTTGGTTCCGAACAGGCAACGTCTTCGAAAGAGGGCGATGGGCCCTTACTGTATAAAGACGGTATGCTGAAGTTTTCTCTCGAGTATCATTCGTTTAAAAAAATGTCCCCCTCAACACGAACAACCCTAATTATCGCGCTTATTTCAATCCTTGTTTTACTAATTCCGTATCTCCCTATAAGGCGAGGTTCTCCGCCTTTGCTATCGCCGAGCGAGTCTAGCGTGTTATCAAATGCTCTAAGCAAGAGGTCATCACCCTCTGCAAACGCGGAAGGACTTCGAGCAAAAACTCTCGATAGAGATTCGGAATATACTGGAGCCGAATCGATTAATTCGCGACCGATAATTGAAGAAGCACCCGTTATTCAGGATTCCGAGATAATCGCAAAAAGTGAACGGGAGACCAGAAAAGCGGCAGATTCAGAGCCTCAGCTCCAAACCGATTCGCTCGATGACCTCGATTCATTTCTCGACTCAGAGCAGTGAGCTTACAGTCATGAAATATGAGACCGGAGATTTTCATAATTCCCTCTCGTCATCGTACTAACTTTTAAAAAACGTCAGAGAACTAGAATGGTAAAAATAAATAAAATCTATACTCGTACCGGTGACGATGGAACAACAGGGCTTATAGGGGGCACTCGGGTGAGTAAGTGCTCGCTTAAAGTGTCTGCTTACGGCGATATTGATGAACTTAATTCCTGGATGGGACTAATCCGAACGGTGCTGAATAATTCTCTTAGCCCCGTTGCAGTTGAGCATCTCGCGACCATTCAGAATGTATTGTTCGATATTGGTGCGGTGCTTGCATCTCCTATTGAAGTCACCTGGCCAACGAAGCGAACAATCGGAGCAGCCGATATCGCCCAGATCGAAAGTTGGATCGATGATCTTACTTCGCAAGTTGCTGAGCTCCGCTCATTCGTTCTTCCAGGCGGAACGATTCCTAACAGCTATCTTCACATCGCAAGAACAGTTTGTCGTCGAGCGGAGAGATCGATTATTGGGCTCTCTGCAGAAGAATCAATTCCAAGCGGATTGCTAACCTACATCAACCGCCTCAGTGACTATCTGTTTGCGCTTGCACGATATGAAATTACATCAGCAGGTCAACCGGAATTTCTCTGGAGTCCAGGAAATAATACACCTGTAGCTAGCGAACCGAAGAGCGGCGAATGATATCTTCTGCAACGAGCCTAGCACTCCGCAGGGCCCCATCGAGCGATGGATACTCTGTAACATCACCAATCCGGTAAACTCCTCCTGCGAAGTTAGGCACTGTGTCACTACCCGAATTGAATTGCCTTAATGCCCGTGGTATCACCCGCGACGCAACAAGTCGAACCGACTCTCTGCGAAATCCGAACCAAGACGAAAGATCGTCAACAACTCGGCGCACATCATGGGCCCCATCCTTCGAGGGATAGCACGTTACCGCAATAAGGTGTCTTCCGTGGGGTGCGTATGATGGTTGCACCTCCGATAAGGGAGCAATGATGTGGGTGTTTGATTCATCTCCCGAACAAACATAAAGAGCGCGGCGCTCAGGGAGTGCTGAGGGAATCTCGCAATAATGAACAGCAGCAGAGTGAGCTGGACCTGCATCGGGCGCAGCGATTGAGCGCGCATCGACAACAGCCGCTGAATCAAACTTTTTCCCATCGGAATCAATTATTTCATCTGAGCCAAACTGCACGACCATTTTTTCCAAGAGAACCGAATCTCTCGGAAGTGCCGCTGCGAGCTGGTCCGGAATAGCCTGCATTCCCTCTTCGGGAAGTGTCGCAGAACCCGCCGAAAATCGAGAAAAAATGAATGGGAAAAAACAGGCAGAAGTCTTAAGATCGTACTCAAGAAAAACTCCTGAGAAAAAGGGTCGGAAAAATCCCTCTATTATCTCTCGGCTAAAACCCTCACGCTCGAGAAGATCTCTGACAGACTCTCCAGGAAACTCATCGGGCCGCACAGTAGTACGATTAACCCATCGAGCCCTAAGACCCACAATTTTCAACCAATCACCCCACGTACCAACCCTTCGCCCCAACATACGGGTTACCGCAGTGGGTCGGCGTACTGGATCAAAAAGAGGATAAAATGCACCTAATCGGCGAAGAATACATCCTGGCTCAAATGCCTTAAGCTTCAGCGCAGGAATATCGAGAACCCCACCAAGCTCAACATACGAATCAAGAAGCACCTGAAAACCAAAATCGAGCCGAAACCCCTCAAAAAGCTCGGTTCCAACCCGACCTCCAACGCGACCCGAACCCTCAAAAACGCGCACTGGAACCCCAGCTCGATGTAATCGAACCGCACACGCCAAACCAGCAACGCCAGCACCTATGATAGTAACCGGTCGATCGTTAGTCGGGAGAATCTGTGCATCAGGAGCGCTCTCAACACTCATACTCACCCTCCCCAAGATCGGACCGAACCCTAATTATAAGTTTGCCCCTATTTTTATTTGCAACCATCATTTCGTGTGCTTCAACTGCTCGCTCGATTGGGAAAACCGTATCAACCTCAGGCACTAGTGCTCCTTCGGCGACCTGTTCCTCTACCATCGTCCATACTCCACGAAGCAACGTTCCCTTCTCTTCACTCGAACGGCTCCGAAGATTTGTTCCGACAATCCGCAACCGATTCTGGAGCAATCTTCCAAGATCAACACTCCCCTTTCGCCCACCTAAAAATCCGATTAAAACCAGTCGGCCTCGCTTTGCAAGCAATCCGAGGTGTTCGGTGAATTGCTCCCCACCAACGACATCTAAAATAAGATCAACGCCTCGGCCATTGGTGATATCTTGCACCCTCGCAGAAACATTTTCTTCACGATAATTGATGAAATGCTCGGCCCCCAACCTCTGACACAGCTCTCCCTTATTTGCACTCCCCGCTGATGCAATAACGTGTCCTCCGACCAATTTCGCAAGCTGAATAGCCGCACAACCAACGCCACTTGCACCCCCCGTTATCAGCACTACATCCCCAGAGTGAAGCCCACCCTCAACCCCTAGTGCCATATATGCCGCGGTAAACGCCTCAGGGAACGCCGCTCCTACCTCAAAGCTCCACTGCGGCGGAAGCGCGATAACCTGACACGCTGGAACGTGCACCATCTCGGCGTATCCACCACCAGCAAGGAGCGCCGCCACCCGCTGCCCAACCACAAAGCGCTCAACGCCACTCCCAACAGCTCTGACGATTCCTGAAACCTCAAGCCCAAGAACCGCGCTCTCCCCCGAAGGCGGCGCATACTGACCCCGAGCCTGCAAAATATCGGCCCGATTTACCCCTGCGCAGACCACTTCGATTGTGAGGTGGTGTGGTGATGGTTCGCCGAGCGGATCGGTTTCACCGACCTGCAAGAGGTATCCTAGGGGCGAATTACTTGGAATTACCTCGATATATTTCATGATTTGAAATTCCCGAAATTATGGGGGAGGGACAGCGGATTGAGGTGCCAGACCCAGCTTTTAATTCAGCTTCACCGGTATGTTACGCGAAGAATTGATTGGTGTGGAGGATCTTTAAGCGAAGTGTTGGTTAGGTGCGGGGATGGGATGGGAGATTGAATGCTGAGTATATATGGCAAAAGGGGTTGATTGGGTGGGGATATTCGACAGGAAGGGTTTACTTGGGGGGTAGAGGAGCGTAGGATTTGGGGCAGTCGCTGGAGACTTTTTTTGTACTACTTGTTTAAGTGGGTCTTCGTCGTCTCACTCGCCTTACTGGGCGGGCTGGACACCACGGCTCTCGCGTTGGGGAATCGGACGACTTTTCGGAGTCTCCGATTCCGCCTCAGTTGGGCGCTGCTTAACGCCGCCGCCCACGTGACAGCAAAGGCTGTCGCGCCCCTCATCTCCCGACTAATCGGAGAGGTGGGCTATCAGAGCATAGTGGCTCTGATAGCTGTCTTTATACTGTGGGAGGCCGCCCACAGTATACTGCACCCAGCCCCGAAAGGCCGGTTGCAGCTAATTTTTCCAGGCATACTACTCGGTTGTCTGGATGCCGTCCCGATGAGCTTCTTCAAGCTCATGGTGACGGTGAATACGATCGAATCGCTCTTCTTGAGCGGTTTGATCCTGTTCATGATGCCATTAGTGGCACTCAGGACCCCGGCTCTCCAGAAGGGTGAGAGCCTCGCCCGTTGGGGCCACTTCGGAGTTTTCTCCATCGTGGCCCCCCTGTTGGCTTTCGGGCTTTTCTTACCTGAAGCGCCAGCACTCATCAGTGCCGTCGCAACCGCGATTGCACTGATGTTCTTGGTGAGATTCCGTCTCAGACGATCTCACCACTGACACGGTTAACTCAAGGTTAACCTTCAGGTTATTCCAAGGTTAGCCGTGTCCTATTTGGGGTACCTCCGTGTACCCCAAAACTCCCTCCTCTTTTCCCTCAACACTACCGCTCCCCTAAACCGCCGCACCTAACCTTAAATTCACCCCTCACCCCGAAATCCCCTGACCCCTTGCCGAAGCCGCTCAAGCACTCGTTCTTTGCCCAAAACTGCCATCGATTCAAACAGAGGCGGTGTCACCGCTTTGCCGAGAACGGCTATGCGAAAAACCGTGAATGCGGGACCAACTTTTAGTTGATGCGATTCGGCGAGGGTGCGAAAAAGACTCTCTAAGGAATCGTGAGACCATTCGGTGACTGCTTCTAGAGCTGGTATCGCCTCATTAATCAAGGTTACTGCGATCTCCGGTGTCATTCCCTTTTTTAACGCTGACGCATACTCAGGAACGATATCATCGCGATACAGAAACTCGACCATTTCGGGTGCCTCGGTGAGAAGCTTTATCCGCTCTTTCACCAATCCAGCAAGCTGGCGAAACTCCTCTGCACATCGAGCAAAAGCACCCTCGGGGAAATACGATTGAACGCGAGTAACAAACTCCTCGTCGGTGAGGTTCCGCAGATACACACCGTTCATCCACGCAAGCTTTTGTTCATCAAACACACCCGCAGATGCGCTCAAGCCCTCAAGTGTAAAGCGCTGCGCGAGCTCCTCGAGTGAAAAGATCTCCTGTGCGTCCCCTTCTCCCGGCGACCAGCCGACGAGCGAGACGTAATTGAGCAACGCCTCAGGTAGATAGCCTGCTTCAAAAAACTGCTCGATAGCCGCCGCTCCGTGCCGTTTAGAGAGTTTCTTGCCATCAGTACCCAATACCTGCGCGACGTGGGCAAAAATAGGTGGTTCCCAACCAAGCGCACGATATAGAAGTAGATGAACAGGTGTCGTCGGTATCCATTCCTCTCCGCGAATTACATGACTAATTTCCATGTCGTGGTCGTCGACGACGACGGCGAGGTGGTAAGTCGGCATTCCATCCGATTTCATGATTACCGTGTCGCGGAGCGGAAGGTCATCCCAAGTAATGCGCCCCCGAACGGCATCGCTCAACACGAGATCGCTTTTGCCTGCAGGGATCCGTATCCTGATCACGTGCGGGACATCTGCACAAACGTTTCGGTCACGGCAGTATCCCGAATACCCGGGAACTTCGCGCCGCGCCATCTGCTCGTTTCGCTCGCGCTCCAGCATCTCGGCGGTGCATTCACACCGATAGGCAACCCCCATCGCCACGAGCTGCTCAGCTACCTCGCGGTACCTCGCCGCGCGGAGACTCTGCGTATAGGGGCCTTTTGTCCCCCCAAGAACAGGAGCCCCCTCCCAATATTCGCCCAACTGCCGCAGCTCATCGTGCGATGGGCCCTCGTCGATCTCAATTCCAAATTGCGAGAGTGATTCAATGATCTGACGAATCGCTCCAGGAACACGACGGGCCTGATCGGTATCCTCAATTCGGAGCACAAACCTTCCCTCAAAGTGACGGGCAAGAAGATATGCGAACAATGCGGTGCGCGCGCTCCCAATATGGAGCATACCGGTGGGACTTGGCGCAAATCGGGTACGGACAGGTTTCATGGGGGCCTCGGACTTATCAAAAAAGGGGCAAAATGGGGGACGTGATATCCCTCCGTCGTTCTGCCTTGCGCCTCTATCGTGATCGATACTAATTAATTTCTCAAGGGGCTCGAGTAATAAGCGGGGATGATTCACCCCGTAAAACTCCCAAATTCGACCTTTCGTGTGCTGAGTAGTAACCTAAATTTTTTCGGTTACTACAAAACCAGTCAGCCTTCTGTTTTTAAGTTTTTTTCACTCGATGAACGATCAAAATATAGCTGCTAATATCTCGGAAGATTCGCCACCCGCTGGTCGAGCCGCCCCTCTCCTAAAATGGGCTGGCGGAAAAACACAGCTTCTCCCTGTTTTGACCCAACATCTTCCCCAGCAACTTATTAATGGTCAGATTAAAAGCTATATCGAACCCTTTATTGGGGGTGGTGCTGTTTTTTTTCATCTCTCCAACAGCTACAACTTCGATAATGCATATCTCTTTGACCTCAATCATGAGCTTGTTGTTCTATACAATACCGTCAAAGAATCAGTTGAATCGCTTATCTCGGTGCTCGCCGAGCTTGAAAAAAATTATCTCTCACTATCATCGGAGGAACGCGCTAACTTTTTTTATCAAATTCGAGAAATGTACAATCAGAAGAGTGCCCAGATAAAGGAAGATGCAGCTCATTCTCCGATTAATCCAGAGCGAGCTGCTCACACCCTTTTTCTAAATAAAACGTGCTTTAACGGACTCTTTCGGGTCAACAAAAGCGGGGCATTTAATGTTCCTCATGGCGATTACAAGAATCCGAAGATTTTAGCTCGAGATCGTCTTATTGCAGCCTCAGCAGCGTTGAGTCGGGCGACTATTTGCTTGGGCGATTTTACTGCATGTGCTCCGCTTGCCGACAAAAAGAGCTTCATTTATTACGATCCACCATATCGTCCTTTAAGTAAAAGCTCCTCCTTTACGAGTTACGCGAAAGATTCCTTCGACGATAACGAACAGCGAAGGCTTTGCGAGTTCTTTAAAGAGCTCGACCGTAGAAACGCTCTCCAACTACTCAGCAACTCTGATCCAACCAACTGCAGCGACGATCCTTTCTTCGATAACTTATATCAAGATTTTTCGATATATCGGATTTCAGCAAAGAGAAAGATCAACTCTGACGCAACAAAACGGGGAGAAATCAGGGAACTTATTATCAAAAATTATTGATATAACCGTTAGTAGTTTTTTGTAGAGACAGCTATAACCATCACCACGTAAGCTCTCAACGGGGAGATACAAATTTAAAGATTCGTATCTCAACATTTTGCTCACAGCACTTTCTCTTTTCTTGCAAAACTCCTTAACGCCAGCGTACCAAACTCGATGCATTGTTTCAGAGCAGTTTGGATGATATCTTTCGTCAACTCTGGAACTGCCTAAAACTCCCCCTTTCTTATGGTGCATCACCAAACAACGCACCACTTAAACAGATATTTTTTGCGCTAGGAATCTTATGAACAGCGATGACCGCGAGCTATTTACTCAGCCAGTTACCTGGACCGTCGCAAAAAGCTACACAGATATCGAATATCATAAAGCCGAAGGGATCGCCCGTGTTACGATTAACCGGCCCGAGGTTCGAAACGCCTTTCGACCGCTCACCGTAAGAGAGATGCAAGATGCATTTGCCGATGCGCGTGACGATGGCGAAATAGGAGTTGTTATTCTGACCGGTAAGGGACCGCTCGCATTTTGCTCAGGTGGAGACCAGCGTATTCGGGGAGAGGCGGGGTATCTGGACGATAGCGGAACTATGAGGCTCAATGTGCTCGATCTGCAACGACAGATTCGAACCTTGCCAAAGCCGGTAGTCGCGATGGTGGCGGGTTATGCCATCGGCGGTGGCCATGTGCTGCATGTCGTGTGCGATCTAACGATAGCCGCCGAAAATGCTCGATTTGGACAAACAGGTCCTCGGGTTGGCTCATTCGACGGAGGATTCGGCGCATCGTATTTAGCCCGAATGGTCGGTCAGAAGAAGGCCCGAGAGATCTGGTTTCTGTGCCGTCAATACTCGGCTCAAGAGGCGCTTGATATGGGACTCGTTAATACCGTTGTTCCCCTCGAAAAGCTTGAGGAGGAAACTATAAAGTGGTGTCGTGAGATGCTCCAACACTCTCCCCTAGCCCTACGGTGCCTAAAATCTGCACTTAACGCAGACTGTGATGGACAGACAGGTCTTCAAGAGCTCGCAGGAAACGCGACTCTTCTTTTCTATATGACCGAAGAGGGTCAAGAAGGGCGCAATGCATTTCTTGAGAGAAGAAAACCAGACTTTGCGAAGTTCGGTCGTCAGCCATAAAGGGGGTGCAAAAAGCGACCTTTTATCATCGCTTTTTGCACACATCTCCAACTCACCCAACTCAGCGCTCACTCCTACCGTTCTTTGCGAGCCCACGCCACATATCGTGCGATACCGTCACCCGGAGTTATCTTTGGTTCATACCCGAGCCGTTCGCGAATCTTTGCTATCGTCGCTCTCGTTTCGAGCTGATCGCCCGCTCGACGGGGTAATCGCTTAATGCGGGCGCGGCGGCCGACAGCTTCTTCGACAAGAGCGATAGCTTCTCCCGTGGTGATGCTGGTATCGCAGCCGATGTTAAATATCTCGCCAATTACTTTTGCAGGATCAGCGACTGCAGCAACGATGCCATCGACGATATCGGAGACGAAGGTGAAGCTGCGGCGATGATGCTCGCTTCCTTCAAATAGAGGGAATTCTGTATCGGTGAGAAGGGCGTTGGTGAGGATCGGCACTATTTTGTCGGGACGTTCACGGGGGCCGTACACCGAGAATAGACGAAATGAAGAGACCGGCATGCCGGTGCCACGATGGCGGGCGAGCGCTAAACTTTCCGCCCCTAGTTTGGTAGCGCCGTACCACGATGCGGGACGTGGTGCGACCTCTTCACCATCGGTCGCGTGAAAGCCATACACCGATGAGGTTGCAATATTAAGAAACAGCTTTAATCCTGATGCGGCCTCGCACGCGGTGAGGAGCCGCTCAGTGGCGATGATATTGTTTCTTAAGTAATCGTTGAAAGGCGTTGTTGCGGAGATGCCCGGCTGAGCAGCAAGATGAATTACGATCTCGGCGTCTTTAACGACAGATCTAACAGTTTCGTGGTCCGATTCTGCAGCGAGATCCGCGCGAACTACTGAGATACCTTTTTCTGCAAGCTCTGCCCCGTTTTTTTCTTTAAGAGCGATCGCATAGTAATCGGTGAAGGAGTCTATGCCGACAACATGAGCACCCTCGCGGCTAAGCGCTTCAGCTACGTGCGATCCGATAAATCCTGCAGCTCCTGTTACGACTACCTTCATACGGCTATCCTTTGGAGAGAAATGTGGTCCAAACGGCCGCAGCGTAGCATGAGCGGGAAACTGGGGAAACTTTCGACTTAGAGGATTAAACCCGTATTCCTGCGTTATCGGATCTCTATCTCAACAACTTTGCCATCATCAGTGCTCGCAGAACCACCGTGGTTTGCTCCAAGAGCCATGCCGATGAGTATCGCAACAACGATGCCCACCAAAATGGCGATTAAAATCAGCACCACTTCCTTGGTGATCGGAACACGAAGCTGAACTTCATCACTCATCTCGCCCTCAACTAAATCAAGTCTTCGCAGTGGTGAACCCAATTACGGGTCGTCCGAACAGCTCTTCTAGTTTATCACACAGATCTTCCGAAGGCGCAGCGGTTATTGGAGTGCCACCCTCACCACGGAGAGCAATCACACACGAACCGCTTGGGAGCTGTAACCTCACCTGCAACGGTACAGCCCCCGGGTGAGCGCGAACAATTTCGGCGAATCGGCTTGCCCGACTGGCCACATCGTCCTCTTCACGCAAAATGACCATCCCCGCCGTTGCACCCCGTGAACGGATATCGGATAGCGATTCCATTTGGTCAACTATCAGAGTGCACCGCTCGTCCGATATGTCTGCCCTTCCCATTACCAATACAGGGTCCTGTTTCGTCAAAATTGGCTCAATTTTCTGGTATGTATCGGGCCAAGCAAGCGCCTCTATCGTTCCAAGGTGATCCTCAAGAACGAACGATGCATATCTATCCCCTTTTTTTGTGTTCTTTAATTTGAGCGCAGTAACTACTCCACCCATCCGAACCTCGACCGGTCGCCGCGCCGCCTTCACCTCCTCGGTCGTCACCGCACCACCCGATTTTAGCTCATACCGGAATTTTTCAAGGGGATGGCCCGAGATAAAAAAACCGAGTGCTTCACGCTCGTAGGCGAGACGTTGGGTAACTGGCCATTCGGAGATTCCTTTAGACCCTCTTTTCTGAGGAGGTGACGCCTCTTCTAATACCGAAAAAAGAGATAGCTGCGGAGAGTTCTTCTCTTTGTGGTAGAGCTGCGCTGCCTTTAACGAATCATCTAGTATCTCCATTAACTCTCGACGGCTCACCCCGAATGAATCACACGCACCACCTTTTATGAGAGTCTCGATCACTCGACGATTAAGCGCGTGGAGATCAACTCTCGTTAAAAAATTATCTAGATCGGTAAAACGATCTCCACCATCTTTTCCGGCAATCGAGCGGGCCTCAACAATTGAAGAAACAGCACGCTCACCGACACCCTTAATCGCAGCGAGCCCATACCGAATCGCGTTATTTTGAACCGAAAAATGGGACTGACTTTCATTCACATCGGGTGGCAGAAACGGTATTTTTTGCTTTTTACACTCGTTGATATTCTTTAGAACCTTATCGATATCGTCGAGCTCGTGCGACATCAGCGCCGCCATAAACTCTACCGGATAGTGGGCTTTAAGATAAGCCGTCTGAAACGATATCAAAGCATAAGCGACAGAGTGGCTTCTATTAAAACCATATCGCGCAAAGGTCTCCATCTGATCAAATATCTGCTGAGCTAGCGTTTCGCTAATCCCCTGCTCTTTGCAACCAGATACGAAGCGTACCCCCTGTTTTGCCATCTCTTCGGGGTTTTTCTTACCCATCGCGCGACGCAAAAGATCTGCATCACCGAGTGAATATCCGGCGAGCTCTCGGGAGAGCTGCATGATCTGCTCTTGGTAGATAATAATCCCGTATGTATCAAAGAGAACTCGCTCCATTAGTGGATGGAGATATGCTATCGGTTCACGACCATGTTTACGATTAATGTAATGCTCGACCATCCCTGAATCGAGCGGACCGGGGCGATAAAGCGCAAGGATAGCGACGAGATCATCAAAGCAATTGGGCTTGAGACGAATCGTCATCTCAGTAATGCCGCCTGATTCAAGCTGAAAAACCCCGGTCGTATTTCCCGCTGCGACAAGCGAGTACGTTCTCTCATCGTTTAGCGGGAGCGCATAAAGGTCTATCTCTTCTCCTCGACTCTCGCGCACTAGCCGAATTGCAGAATCGATAACGGTAAGCGTTTTAAGCCCCAAAAAGTCAAATTTAACGAGCCCGGCCTTTTCTACATAGCTCATCGAGTATTGGGTGACGTCGTTGCCATCTTTATCGACCATCATCGGGACTAGGTCCATCAGGGGACGATCACCAATAACAACACCTGCGGCGTGGGTCGATGAATGGCGGGTTAATCCCTCTAGCTTCATAGCTAATGAGATAAGCTCCCTCCCCTCGCCTTCGGCGTAATCAGCGAGTTTTTTCTCCATCTTTAGCGCTTCAGCGAGAGGATAATCAAATCCCTGCCGCGGTGGTGGAACGAGCTGAGCAATCTTATCGGTCTCCGTATACGGAAGCCCCAGCGCTCGACCGACATCTTTTATAGCTGCTTTTGCTTTTAGGGTTCCAAATGTCGCAATCTGAGCTACCCGATCTTTGCCATATTTGTTTACGACATACTCGATAACCCGTTGACGCCCCTCGATACAAAAATCAACATCAATATCAGGGAGGGATACCCGCTCAGGATTGAGAAAACGCTCAAAGAGGAGTTTATTCTGAATCGGATCGACCTCGGTGATCCGCAATACATAAGCAACCAAGGAACCTGCACCACTTCCTCGCCCAGGTCCTACCGGAATATCGTGTTCTTTCGCCCATACGATAAAATCGGAAACAACGAGAAAATAGCTCGCAAATCCCATCTTCCCGATTAGCTGAATCTCCTCCTCAAGCCGCTCCACATACACCGCCTTTTTCGCCTCATCGAATGACGGGTCGAGCCGCTCCAGCATCTCAATTCGGCGCGCCAATCCCTCTCGCGCCATGTCAGCCATTAGCGATAAATGCTCATCTTCTGAGCGCTCGCTAAAACGGGGCATGTAGTGGGTCGAAAAATCAAAGGATAGGTTGCACTGTTCTGCAATAGCGACCGATGTTCGGACCGCCTCTTCTGCGCCTCCGAGGCCTCCGAATCCAACGACCATATCGGCCGCTTGCTTTAGATAGAGCTCAACCCCTTCGTGGCGAATACGATCGGGGTCAGTGACTAATTTTTGCGTTGAGATGCACATGAGCACCTCCTGCGCGTAGTGATCTCCCTTCTCGAGGTAATGGCAATCGGTCGTTGCGATGAGTGGCAATCCAAACTCTTTTGCAATATCGGCGCACCTCTCGTTGTGCCGCACCTGATCGGTTATCGCGTGTGGTTGAATCTCAAGATAGTACCGATCCGAAAATGTCTTTGCATAAAAGGCGACAACCTCCTTCATCGCATCTCGGTCATCGTCGGCTCCCGCTCGGGCAAGTTCTCCCGCGAGACACCCACTCAGCACAATTAGCCCCTCGTTGTAACGTTCAAGCAGCTCTCTATCCACCCGCGGCTTGTGATAAAACCCCTCTCTATACGCAAGGCTCGAAAGCCGGCAAAGATTGCGATACCCCTCCATCGTTGAGGCAAGCACTGTTAGGTGATTTGTTCCCGCCCCCCCTTGCGTCCGCTGTTTGCGCTCAAAGCGACTCCCTCCTGCGACATACAGCTCACACCCGATTATCGGCTTAATCCCCACCTTTTTTGCAGCGGAATAAAACTCAAGCGCTCCGTGCAAATTACCGTGATCGGTCATCGCAATCGCTGGCTGCCCAAGATCTCGCGCCCGCTCCAAAACTTCCGGAATCTTGTTTGCACCATCAAGGAGGCTGTATTGAGTGTGAAGATGAAGATGAACAAAAGAATCGGTCACAAATAACTCACTTCTTGCGTTGTACTTAAGAGGTCACGGAAAAAAACGATGGGTCGAAGGACTCGGCGATTAAAGCCCGAATGGGTCACTCCCGTGAGCGTATCAGATTCTGGCGCGAGGTGGCACAGGATTAACGTTCCCGCCGAGGGAATCCGGGGTAATCTAAATTTTTTCCTCGTCAATTCGCCAACCCCTCTCGCCCTGTGCTACCCTCGGACCCAGAAAAAAGTCCGGTTTCGGGGCATTCTATTTTAGATAGGGAGTACAACCAGATGGCGAAGGTACTAATTATTGGAGCAGGTGGAGTTGGTAACGTCGTGGTGCGCAAGTGCATTCAGGCCGAGGAGACATTCTCGGAGGTAATGCTCGCGACCCGAACAAAGGCAAAAGCCGATGCGATTGCCACCGATATTGGCTCACCCCGATTGACCACCGCGAAGCTCGATGCCGACAACGTGAGTGAAACCGTCGCCCTTATTCGCGCATTCCAGCCCGAAATAGTCATCAACGTCGCACTCCCTTACCAAGACCTTGCGATTATGGATGCGTGCCTGGAAACCGGCGTGCACTATCTTGATACCGCAAACTACGAACCCCCTCACCTTGCCAAGTTTGAGTACTCGTGGCAGTGGGCCTACCACGATCGGTTCAAAGAGCGAGGCATTACTGCAGTTCTTGGATGTGGATTTGATCCAGGCGTGACCGGAATATTCACCGCCTACGCTCTAAAACACCAGTTCGACGAAATTCACTATCTTGATATTGTCGATTGTAACGCCGGAAGTCACGGCCAGGCATTTGCCACTAACTTTAACCCCGAGATCAACATCCGCGAGATCACTCAAAAGGGCCGTTACTACGAGAACTCCGAGTGGATTGAAACCGAGCCCCTCTCTATTCACCAACCGGTCGATTACCCCGAGATAGGCCCCCGCGATTCGTATCTTCTTTTCCACGAAGAGCTTGAATCGCTCGTCAAAAATATCCCTCACCTCAAGCGCGCCCGCTTCTGGATGACCTTCTCGCAGCAATACATAACTCATTTGCGAGTGCTTGAGAACGTAGGCATGACCCGTATCGATCCGGTCGTATACGAAGGCAAAGAGATCGTACCACTTCAATTCTTAAAAGCGGTTCTCCCCGAGCCCTCAAGCCTCGGCGAAAACTACTCCGGACAAACCTCAATCGGTTGCCAGATCCGAGGTATTAAAGATGGAAAAGAGAAAACCTACTTCATATACAATAACTGCGAACACGCCGCGTGTTATCGTGAAGTAAAAGCTCAAGGCATCTCCTACACCACCGGCGTTCCCGCGATGTTGGGAGCCAAGATGGTCCTCAACAAACACTGGACCGGTGCGGGAGTCTTCAACGTCGAGCAGTTTAATCCCGATCCATTCCTCGCCGAACTTGGCGCCTATGGCTTGCCGTGGCACGAGGTGATCAATGGGAAATTGGCGTTTGATTAGTTGGGTTAGATTTAGGCTAACGAAGGCTAACGAAGAAATGCGGGCCGGAGGGCCGCACGAAGGTCCACCATCCTATGCGGGCCTCCGGCCCGCATCTCTTCGAGGGATTACTGCCTGACCTCGAACCCCCTTATTTCTCAGTCTCTAAGAGATCTCCGAGCGTTATTACTGATGAGAACAGATGACTATTCTCAAGCTCTTTACTCGGTGCAGTCTTTGAAATCAGCACCCTTTGAACCGTGATCTTGGATCTATCAAAAACTGCGTCGACCTGTTTCGCAAAGTGCTTACCAACAGACAGTGGCACCGGCACATCGAGACATTTTACTTCGCAGACCGTCACGACCTTGTCGGCACGACCAAACACCAGATCAAACTGCACCCCGACAAGATCGCCTTTTTTGCCGTGCTGAAAGAATGGACCAGCTTCAAAACGGATTCCACCAAATCCGAGAATTCCCGCAATCTTCGATGCTTCACGAAGGCACGTTAGCTCAAAGCTCTTCCCGAGCCAGCTGACCATACAAGCCGTTTCAAAAACCTGGCTTATAAAGTTAATTCGCCCAAGCTCGCCACTTTGTATCAGTGGTTCAATAAAGGTCAGATAAAAGTCTAAATACCTATCAACCAGTACGTAGCGCTTCGTATGAGAATTCCTTTTTTTGTCATAGGGAACGAAAGAGGAGATCATTCCAGCATACTCAAGATCCTCAAGTGCTGCGGTGAGATATCACGAATTTGAGACATGCAAATCTTGTATGAGCTCAGCTCTACTCGCACCGTACCGCCGTGATTTTAGGGCTCGAATCAAACTCTCGTAGAGTGCATTCTTACCAAAATGGCTGACAAAAATTTTCTGAAACTCTGTCACAAAGGTACTTGCCGCAGTCGAACAATGAAAGGCAAGAGAAAGAAGCACAGAGGATCGATCGGTCAGCAACGAGAGGTAATACGGAATACCACCTACACATTGATGCGCAAGAAGAACCTCTTCTTCTGACTTATCCGCCAATAGGGCGCGGGTTTCACAGAGGGAAAACGGTTGAAGATCGATGCTCAGCGCACAGCGACCAAAAAGGGCTCGCGACCGAACTACCTTTTTCACCATAAATGATGCAACCGACCCACAGAGAATCAGCTTAAGGTTCGGCAAGTGAGAGAGCTTCTGGTCCCAAACCAATTTAAGCTCACTCACGATATCCTGCCGGTAATTTCCGAGCCACTGAAATTCATCAAGAACAATGACGGTGGGCTCGTTTGGATTTACCAATTCAGCAAGATACGGCAACAGCTCGAACCACTCTTTGACATCAGATGGAATATCACTCACCCCATGCTCGCGCAGTTGATGAATAAAAATCCGAATCTGCTTCGACCTCGACTGGCCTTCAACTCCCTCAAAAGAGAAAAAATGATGACCTCGCGCCGCCTCTCTAATAAGCGAACTCTTACCAACCCGCCGACGCCCATAAATGACCGCGATGGCAGCTCTGTTCTGCAAAAAAAAGCTTTTTAGCTGATTTAGTTCGAGGTTACGACCGATAAACATTGGAAAGAATCTTAAGAGATGTATAGTCCTTAAAATCGCTTTACGCGTAAAAGCGACTTATTTGATAGCGATTTTACGCTTAAATACATATCTTAGTACAAAATACGCGCAATATTATTGAATTGCAAGGATATTATTTGAGTCTAGCGCTCGACATCTCAGAGGCGAAAAGAATCGAGGCAAAAGTGATATATTGGGAGCATATTAGAGGCGTAGGAGATGGGGCTACAGTCACTGGCATTGAGAGGCTTGATTGAGAGCTATCACTAAGCGGACGAATAAAGCGATCAATTTCATCAGCAACTGATTTGCGATGGGGATTTTGATGAATAATCATTTAAGAAAAATAATCGAACAAGCCGACTCAATGAGTGATACCGACTTTTGCCGTTTTTGGGCTGTGGCGCGGGTTGCTCCTCCCAAGAAAAAGTTTGCGATGTTGCCGGAGGTGTTCTTCTTGGGAGTTTTGATCATTGCTTACAAGACGGAATCGCTTAAATTCGGTTTTATTTTAACCTGTGTGCTAGTTACTGTGGTCGCTATCGATTTCCTCTCGACCATGCTCCAGTACTCGTTACGAGAGGTACGCTATTGGCGAATTCAAGCTCGCAACTCGGAGCAGCAATTAGAGAACCACGCTCAGTTTAATTCAGAGATAGTTGAGCTACCTCTCGAAGCGGTTGAGGATCTAGAATTACAGAGCTTTACTTCAAGGGGGAAAACATCAATCTCGGCTAAACAACTGAAACCACCTTTGTACTTCTGGGTACATCTGGCTGTGATTGGGCAATTTTTGATAACAATACAGACTAGGAGGGGAGATGCCGTCTTTCAAGGTGCCACAGATTTTCTAGCACTTCTGGTGACAGGTTTGATCGGTTTATCGATAGGCTATTATATTGAACGAAGAGGAGCAATGTGCCGTCGTCGAACGAGATTGTCTTGTCTAGCGAAATAGATTTCCTGAGCCCTTTTTATCTCAGCAACGTAGCGAATCGACTAAGGATTCATTAACCACATCAAAACAAATTTAGTCAGCCTCCAAACAGCGAAAAGTATATAACCCCACTCCCCCATCACCCACGCTATTCCATTTCCCTCCGCAACTTCGACACCTCTCGCGCTGCTGAAATTAACCTCTTTGCCTCGGCAAAATTTAAGCTTTGATCTCCATCGGACTTTGCTTCTTCTGGGATGGGGTGTGTCTCGATAATAAGTCCATCGGCACCCGCCATCAGAGCCGCAAGGCTCATGGGGTGAACATGTCGACGGATGCCGATACCGTGGGATGGATCGACTATCACCGGGAGGTGAGTTTTTTCTTTGAGGATTGGAATTGCGTTGAGGTCGAGAGTATTTCGATAGGCTTTTTCGTAGGTGCGGATGCCGCGCTCGCAGAGCATGATCCGTTCATTACCGTTTGCGTAGATGTACTCGGCAGACTGAAGGAGCTCCTCTATGGTTCCTGAAAGCCCGCGCTTCAAGAGTACCGGTTTATCGACCTTACCGAGAGCATCGAGAAGGCTGAAGTTTTGGGAATTTCGCGCACCGACCTGAAATATATCGACAACATCGAACATCTCTTCGATCTGACTCGGCTCTAGTACCTCGGAGATGACTTTAAGACCGAGTGGTTTAACGATACTCGAAAAGAGCCGCAGCCCCTCAGCACCGAGTCCTCGGAAAGAATAGGGGGAGGAGCGGGGCTTAAAGACGCCACCTCTAATAATCTGAACACCCTCCGAGACAAGAAAACGGGCGACCGATTCAAGCTGCTCAGGCGATTCAACCGAGCACGGGCCCATCATGATCGTTCCACCCCCCTCTGAGATAGTAACGCCATCGCCAAGATCTATCGTTGTCGGGTGAACTCGCCACGAGCGCGAAACAAGTTGATAAGGATCTAGAACTCGATGAACATCGCTCACCCCCGATATCGCGCCAACTATTCGAATATCGATCGCGCTGTCTCCCATGCAGACGAGATACTCCCGAAATTGAGTACGCACCTCGGTCGGCCGAAGCCCGATGGCTCGAAGCTGATCAAAGACTGCGCGACGAGCTTCATCGGTAATTACTTGGTCTAATTGAATAATCATGGTAGCCTTGACAAATGAGAAAAAATTTTTCGCGCTGACTTACCGACATCCAGCCTTTTTACCCCTGCGCCAACCTCCTTCCGACATATCTCGATCCGACGATGAACACAGGTCCTGTCTCCCGCAGCTCCCTCCGAATCCTGGTCGTCGATGATCAGTCGTCAATCCGTCGTATAGTTCAGAGCCAGTTGGTGAGCATTGGCTTTACTACTATTGTTCAAGCAGCCAACGCAAAAGAGGCGGTTGAAAAACTTCACACAACTACCTTTTCGCTCATTATCTCCGATTGGCACATGCCAGAGATGTCAGGCTTTGAGCTATTACAGTACGTTCGCTCTAGCGCACTTCATGAAAAAACACCTTTTATTCTGCTCACAACTGAGACCGATCGAGAAAATGTAATTCGTGCGGCTCAATCAGGGGTGACCTTTTACCTAACCAAGCCATTTACCACCGAAGTGCTTGAAAAGCGTATCCTCCAGGCTATATTTTCCTCAAAGGTCCGCGAGTAGCCTCGACCCGCCTCAGCCAACAATCTCCCGAACAAACGCTTCAGCACACGCAGCAGGGTTGCTTGCACCGCTTTGTTCAAGAAGCCGCTTAACGAACGCGCTCGCAATAATAGCTCCATCCGCATGAGCTGCCACCGCAGAAAACGCTTCGCGACTATCTATGCCAAAACCAACCATTACCGGATTCTTGAGCTTCATCGAGCGCAATCGCTGCAAAAAGGCGAGTCGCTCTGGGTCCGAAGACCACTGGCCTCCCGTTACCGCCCGCGACGATACGGCATATACGAATCCGCGAGAGAGAGAGTCGATCAATCGAATACGCTCCTCAGATGAATCGATCGTAACGAGGCCGATAAAGCCAAGCCCGAGCTCTTCAATGATAGGCTTAACCGAGCGGCGATACTCCGGAATTGGAAGATCGGGGATGATGATACCGTCACCTCCTGCCTCTTTTAGCGAAACCAAGAATCGCTCATACCCATACTGCATCATCGGATTAACATATCCCATCGCCAGTATCGGCACTTCGCCAACCGCTGCGCGGATGGCGGGAAGCTGTTCAAAACAGAGCGCAACACCTGCGCCGTGGGTAAGCGCCTGCGCGTTAACGGCCTGAATCGTTGGACCATCAGCTAAAGGATCAGAATACGGAATCCCAAGCTCTATCATTCCCGCCCCACCCTTTACGAGCGACGCGCATACTGCTGGAGCTGAATCCCGAAACGGAAATCCCACTGCCGTCCACATCGAGAGGAGCGGCTCGTCCTGTTTGAATGCTGCGGTAATTCTCTCTATTCCCACTTTTACCTAAACCTCCGATATATTCGCGGCTAAGATCTATGCCGAATCACTACCTAGTGCTCCCTGAAAAACCCATGGAGGGGTTTTTCAGGGCCGACTAACTAATATCACCACCGTTTCCCTGCTCAACCCAAGAAAGATAAGTATTCATATCCTTTTCACCCTCTCCGGAGCAGTTCATTACCACGACCGCATCGCGCGGAATAACTCGTCGCTCGAGCCACGCGAAAGCGTGAGCCGATTCGAGCGCCGGAATGATTCCCTCCAACCGCGCAAGCCGCAGCGCTGCCGCAAGAGCCTCCTCATCTTGCACCTGTTCATACCGCACCCGTTTACTCATCGCTAAATGAGCGTGTTGCGGTCCAATACCTGGGTAATCAAGACCTGCTGAGATCGAGTGAGCCTCGAGAACCTGCCCTCCCTCATCTTGCATAACGATTGTTTTGCTCCCGTGGAGCACTCCGGGCCTCCCTAACGCAATTGTTGCTGCACTTTTACCCGATGCAACCCCTTCTCCCGCCGCCTCAACTCCAACGAGCGCGACCGATGGATCATTAAGATAGTGATAAAATATTCCAATCGCATTGCTGCCACCACCGACACACGCGACGATCCAATCGGGCGATTGCCGCCCGATATCCCGCATCAACTGATCTTTTAACTCTTCACTAATTACCGATTGAAATTGCGACACCATCGCCGGGAACGGATGAGGACCAACGACAGAGCCGATGATGTAGTGAGTGTCGTTCGGATTAGCGATCCAGTCTCGAATCGCTTCATTAGTGGCATCTTTTAATGTTTTACTCCCACTTGTTACCGGCACAACGGTTGCACCGAGCATCCGCATTTTTCTTACATTCGGTGATTGTCTTTCGACATCAATTGCTCCCATGTAAACAAAACAGGGCAGTCCAAATCGAGCGCATACAGTTGCTGTTGCCACGCCGTGCTGTCCTGCCCCCGTTTCCGCGATGATACGCTTTTTTCCGAGAGCTCGTGCGAGAAGCACCTGACCGACGACGTTATTAATTTTGTGCGAACCGGTGTGATTGAGATCCTCTCTCTTGAGATATATCTGACACTGATATCGCTCAGAGAGTCTAGGAGCAAAATAGAGCGGCGATGGCCGTCCTGCAAAATCTCTCAAAAGGGACGTGTATTCGCGCTGAAACGATTCTGTTTCAGTAACAGCTCGGTACTGAGATTGGAGAGTATCTATCGTCCCGTGAAGCATCTCTGGGACGTATGCTCCGCCAAATTCACCGAAATATCCCTCATTATCTGCGTAATAATTCATCTTCGTCCTCTTACAAGCCCGACTGAGCAACCAGTTTTACCACCGCTGCTACGCGAGTGACATCTTTCCTTCCAATTGACTGCTCTACTCTACTGTTAAGATCTATGCCCGCTAATTGATCAATCGCGAAAAAGGGTTGCAAACGCAGCACTGCATCTCCATCGAGCCCACCTGCAACGATAAAGGGTGTCCGCAACCGATAATTCTTAAGTAGCTCCCAAGAAAAGATTTTACCACTTCCTCCCCGAGTGCTACACGCCGTATCAAAAAGTATATAATCAACAAAACTCTCATAGGGTGCGACGAGCGGTTCAACAGATTCACCCGACACAGCTATCGCCTTAATTATCTCCCCCTTAAAGCCAGCTCGCAAACTTTCGCAATATGAGGGCGATTCTTCACCATGAAGCTGAACTCCATCAAGCGACCAGGCCGCGGCAACCTCCAGAACACGCTCTATCGATGCATTGACGAAAACACCTATCCGTTTTGCTGATCCACTTTTTTTTTTCGGTATACTCGGCATACCTCCAACATAACGGGGTGAAGAAGGGTGGAAAATAAATCCAATACGGGAGACTCCAAGCGCAGCGATCTCAGCTACATTATCGGCCGCCATCATACCACAAACTTTTATCCACGGTTTCGTACCGTTCGAGTGGCTCTGCTCTTGGTTCATACCTCTTCCCGCAGCGCACGAATAAAGTTCCGACACGCCCGCGCAGGATCGGGTGTCCGCATGAACGCTTCTCCTATCAAAAAGCCTTGAAAACCGGCCGCGCGGAGCGACTTTACTACCGAAGGATCACGCAAACCACTCTCAGCAACCCTCACAAACTCAGGAGGAATGTTCGATGCCATAGCAAAAGATCTATCGACCGATATCGAGAGATCCCGCAGATCTCTGTTGTTTACACCGATACATCCAATCTCAGGAATAAGTACTCTCTCTAACTCGTCAGGCTCATGAATCTCCGCTAAAACCTCCAATCCGAGACTCTGCGCCACTCTTGCGAGTGTCTGAATTTCTGTCGCAGAGAGCGCGGCTGCTATCAGAAGAATCGCATCTGCTCCCGCAGCCTTTGCCTCAAGCACCTGGTACTCATCGACGATGAAATCTTTCCGAAGGATCGGGCATAAATTATGGTGGCGAGCGGTGGTAAGGTCCTCTAGCGAACCCCCAAAGTGAGTCGGTTCGGTAAGAACGGATAATGCACTTGCGCCCGCCTGCATATACCCGACCGATAGCTGCTCTACCGAGACTGAATTGTGAAGAACTCCGTGTGAAGGAGAGCGCCGCTTAATTTCGGCGATAATACCGCTAAGATCACTTCGCACAAGATATCGCTTTAACGAGACCGGCGGTGCGGCGAAATGAGGGCTATCCTCTAGAGCTTTTACTGGAATTCGCTCCTTAGCTCGGTCAATGCGAATGCGGGTATCGGCGATAATCGTATCAAGTACAGAGGACATGGCGACTCAGCGATGATGTTATTATTACTGATTAAGAAGCCTATTTTTATGGGGCAACCGTTTTATGGGGAGAAGATGTTAGGTTAATTTCTCGGCAAACTCCCGAATACGGTGTAACACCTTAAGCGCTTCACCTGATTCGATCGATCTCTTAACTTCATAACGACACGCCTCCGCCGAAGCCTCCGGGCGGGCAAGAGAGACAGCTCGAGCAGCATTTGCCAAAACAACCGCCAATCGGGGTGAACGATCCTCGCCCGACAGAATTGCCTCGACGACCCCTGCATGATCACCAACATCACCGCTTCCGCGCAACGCCTCAGGATCAACCCGCTCATCTCCCTCCTGCTCGGGCCGCACTGAAAACCATCCACGATTCGTTACAATTGTTGCGGATCCGGTGAGAGTTATCTCATCGTACCCATCATCAGCGTGAACAATACAGAATGACGCGCCTCGCTCAGCCAAAACTCGCGCAAATAGTCTCATTACTCGACGATCTGATACTCCAACGTATTGCATCACCGGGCGAGCAGGATTGGCGAGCGGTCCCAACAGATTAAAAATAGTCCTTACACCGAGCTCTCGACGAATCGGCGCCAACGCTCCGAGAGTTGGATGAAAATAGGGCGCATGGATAAATGTTATACCAGCGTAATCAATGCACCGTTTAAGAAGAGAGGGCTCTCGCAACAGCGGAATACCAAGCGCCTCAAGAACGTTAGACGATCCAACTCGCGAAGAAGCTCCATAATTGCCGTGTTTTGCGACCCGAACGCCACAACCAGCGACGACAAACGAGGTCGTTGTTGAGATATTGAAGGTATCCTTTCCATCTCCACCCGTTCCGCACAGATCGATGCACGGTTCACTCCCAAGATCGAGCGGAACGGCTCGCTGAAGAAGTGCGTCGAGCACCCCGGAGAACTCTTCAAAACTTGGGCATCTACTGCACCAGACTCCGAGCAATGCGGCGATCCGTGCGGGGAGTTCGCGACCATCGAATATCGCACCCGCTAGCTCACCACTTTCTTCTCGGGTAAGAGCTCCGCCTTCGAGAGCCAGCTCAAGCAATCGATCCCTCACGATGCACCCTCTCTCAAAGTAGACGGAGCACGAAGCCAATTCTCCATCATCTGTCGCCCCTCGGGAGTGAGCACTGATTCCGGGTGAAACTGAACCCCCCGAACATCATGCTCTCGATGACGAAGCGCCATAACACGCCCTGCTTCATCACTCGCAGTGATCGCGAGGCACGATGGAAAAAGCTTCGGAGAAACCACCCACGAGTGGTATCGCGCCGAGAGGAAGGTATCGGGAATGCCCAAAAAAAGCTCCTCATCACGATCCAGCACTGTTGTTGCTACACCCTTGCCGTGGCAAACGTCCGCCATATTTTCTAGCGTCGCACCGTAGATCTCTCCAATACATTGATGCCCAAGACACACCCCTAATATCCTATGCGTTGGTCCAAGCTCCCGCACGATAGCGGGCATAACCCCCGCTTCCTCGGGTATTCCTGGCCCCGGAGAAAGGAGAATTCGCTCAAACGCAGCCGCTTCCGAAACCGTTATCTTATCGTTTCGGGCGACTATTGGTTCGCAACCATCGAGCTCACGAATTAGATGAACAAGGTTGTAAACGAAGGAGTCGTAATTATCGATCACCAAAACCGGTTTCATCACCGTACCTCCCCAGCCATTGAGATCGCCCGCGTTAATGCACCTACTTTGCTCCGCACTTCAAGCACCTCTGCATCCGGGGAAGAATCTGCAACGATGCCGCCTCCTGCCTGGTAATGAAGGGTCTGCTCGCTGCTTAGGATCGTTCTAATCATTATCGCGTGAATGCACTCTCCACGAGCTCCTATTACTCCAATAGCTCCGCCATAAACTCCCCGCTCGTGGGGCTCGAACTTGTCAATCAGCTCCATCGCACGATATTTTGGCGCTCCCGAAAGGGTTCCTGCGGGAAAGGTATCAGCCATCACCTGCAACGCTGAATGGCCCTCCTTTAAAGTTCCCGAGACCTTTGAAACCAGATGCACGACGTGCGAATAGAACTGCACCTCTTTAAAAACCTCAACAGCTACCTCTGTGCAGTGGCGGCTGAGATCGTTTCGTGCGAGATCAACGAGCATCACATGCTCAGCACTCTCTTTTGGATCGGCGCGTAAACGCTCCGCAAGCTGATCATCAGATTCGCCCGTGACATTTCGGGGAAAGGTTCCCGCAATCGGGAAAATAGAGGCTTTTCCATCTTTCACGAGGATCTGGTACTCAGGCGATGAACCAATAATTCGAAAAGAACCGTAATCGAAGTAGAACAAAAAGGGAGAGGGATTAATCGAGCGGATCGCACGATACACCTGAAAATCATCACCAGAGTAGCGCTGTAAAAAACGTCTCGAGGGAACTATTTGAAATACATCACCACGACGGATGTGGTGTTTACACGAGTCGATAATCGCACGATGCTCATCATCAGAGATCACCTCCTCTGCTGGCCCCTCTGTTGTGAAGGGATGGGTCACGGGATCGCCTCTCATCAACAACGAGCTAAAGGCCTCCCTATCACGTGAGGGAACCCCCTCAATTCGATTGTGGAGGAGATACATCGTATTGCGGAAATGATCGATCGCAACGACAAATTCATAGATTGAATATTGCAGAATCGGCACTTCATACCGCCGCGCTCCACGCTCGCGAAATCGAATATCCTCAAAGCACTGCACAGCTTCGTATGAGCTAAATCCAAAAAAACCGTTCACGATTCCTTCAGGTTGAGAACCGAAGTGGAAATCTCCACAAAACTGCTGAAGTTCAGCGAGAAGATCCTTGGGCTCCGTCAGCGATCTCTTCTCAAAAATGGCTCCAGCACCCGAGATAACCACCTCATCAAGCTCCCCCCGAATCGTTACGAGCGGATTAACACAAAGGTATGAAAAACTATTTTCGCTTCCCCGATAATCGGCGCTCTCAAGAAGGAGCGTTTCAGAAAAATGGTCCCGCACCCGCGCATAGAGACTCACCGGTGTTAGGAGGTCGGAGAGGCAGGTAGTGACATCAGTGGTAACGGCGCGAGAGATCACGGTTTTTCTCACAGTTATTGGGGTTTGGGCGAGGCAAAATAAGACTTCATGGTACCCGATTATCGCCTTATTGAAAACATGTCTCAATTTTAGAGGCTGGTTTTAACACTGGTTCAATTTTACCGCTGATTTTTAACCTAGTCCTACTCGCAGAAGTAGCGATATAGTGATTTTAAAACTTGTACCAAACTCGTAACCGGGAGGATGCTGCGTATGAAGCGAACCTGGGTAGTGGTGATGGATCGCATGGGGGCCCGTATTTTTGAACGGCTTGCCCGAAAAAAGGACCTTTCATTACTTCGGGAGTGGGAGCACCCCGGAGGTGATTTTCTTGAGCAGGAACTAACAAGTGATCGACCCGGCATCGGCCGGATGAATTCGCGGGAGTATAGAGGAAACGTCTACAATCCGGGCAGCTCAGCCAAAGAGGAATCGCTTAAACAGTTTTGCCGCAAGGTGGCGCACTATTTAAACGCATGTCGACTAAATTCGAACCAACACGCAGAGTGCTACGACGAGCTAATTCTCATCGCAGAAAGCCACACTCTCGGCATTTTGCGCAGCGTGTTGCACGAACAGGTGAGCCGCAAAGTAGTTTCAACCCTTGATAAAGATTTTGCCCGGATAGAAACAAAATATCTGCCGGATATTGTGCTGGAATATTTGTGAGTGGGTGGATGGAGAAATGAGAGAGACCGCGGGTAGTCCAACATGGTTGGACTACCCGCGGTTTTAGGTTGCCATATGGCTCAAAAGAGCTCAGCGGAGTAGCTCTATTAGAGCCAGAAGGGCAAAACCAGCGGAGCCAATTGTCCCGACTAAGTTCTCCCACTGAAAATGGGATCTTAGCTTTCTCAGCGTTACTAGGGTGAGAAAGCCGTAGAACAGGAACACGAACCACGTCAACAAGTGTCCACTAATCAATATACACCCTGAAACCGCAAGGAATGAGGAGCACATGACGCAGGGCCACCGTAGGTTGGCCTTTCGGTCCCTCTGCTGGAACACCCAAACGGCTGCTCCCGTGAGCAAGACAGCCCAGATCAGGCTGGCAACCTTGGGTGGGAGTGGATAAGCCACAGCCAGAGCCACGGCCGCGGCTACTAGCAAAATTGTAAATAACCTTTTCATTTCGAATTTTTCGAAACAGCCCCGAAACCCTAATCAATCCCCCTCCTTCCGTCAATCCCCACCCCTACTCTTAACTCCGGTCGCTCCAATTCCCCTTTCCCCGATCCTCCACTCAACTCAACAACGCTACAACCTCATCCACACGCACCGGCTTCGTTAGATAGGCATCAAATCCAGCTTCTCGAGCTGCTCGCTTGTCATCTTCTTCACCGTAACCACTTATCGCTATCATAACGGGCAGCCGCTTTGGATTTTCGGCTCGGAGGCGGCGGACTACCTCTAGGCCGCTCATATCAGGAAGGCCAATGTCAACGATGGCGGCGACTGGATAGATTCCATTGTGCACCTGCTCAATTGCAGCCTCTCCGGTCAATGCGACATCGACCCCAAATCCTTTTGATTCGAGTACCATTCGGAGCATCTCTGAGGCATCCGGATTATCTTCGACCAACAATATTCTGTCCCCCGGTGCATGACACCGATCGGCTTTTGCAGGATCGGACGCGTTCTCTCGCGCAACCAAAGGTATACAAACACGAAATTCACTCCCCTTACCAAGCCCATCGCTGCGGGCCTCAACAGTACCTCCGTGCTGTTTTGCTATCTCCTGAACAACCCACAATCCGAGCCCAACACCTGGCGAGCAACTTGGTGAATCAGAATCAATTTGTGAATATTTCTGAAAGATTTTCCCAATATTCTTTGGATCAATACCTCGACCTTCATCACGCACCACAAGAACAGCGCTACCATCTTCTTGACTGAGACGAACCCATATACGCGCCCGCTCACCGGAGTATTTGCTCGCGTTATCTAGAAGATTTGCGACCAGCTGCCTTAGTCGATCTTCATCACCCAATAACCAAAGCGGTTGCTCGGGAGATTCGACCGTTATGGTTTGTCCTCTTGCCTCAAATTCAAGTCGAACCTGATCGAGTGCGGAGTCGACTGTGGGTCGCAGATCGATAGTTTTCCTATAAAGACGAAGCTTATCCTGTTGAGAACGGGACATACCCATAAGGTCATCAACTAACCGACTCATGTGTTGCGATTGTCTCGCTATCACCGATACAGCGCGTTTCCTTGATTCAGGTTGAGTCTTATCCTCCTGCACAAGCGACACGGCACTTACTATCGCGTGCAACGGATTCCTAATCTCGTGCGCGATGGTGGCCATAAAGGCATCCCGCAATCGTATCCCCTCGAGCGCCTGCAATTCACCCTGTTTGCGCTCGGTGATATCGGTTGCGATTGTGGCTACGCCATACAAACCTTTATCGGGAGATCTGACCGGGTACCGCGCAGCGACGTAGGTCGGCGCCAGTTCTGCTGATTCATGCGCGCCGTCAAAAGATTCTTCAAACTCCCGAATCTCCTCAGCTCGTAACACCTCTACGTGATGACTGCGCAATGTTTCAGCTATCTCAAAAGGAAATAGATCGTAATCAGTTTTTCCCTCGATATCAGCTATTGGAAGATTCAGAATGTTCTGAAACTTATTGTTTACCAGGATGTAGCGCCCGAGGAGATCCTGAACAGTAATTATTGCTGGAGAGGAGTCGAGAATATTTCGCAAAACATCCGTCTCACCCAATAAGGCCTGAGCTCGGTGAAGCTCGTGAGCATCCATCAAGATGCACATCCACCCACGCTCTCCGGAAAGATCGTCCCGAAACGGAACAAATTGAAGTGAACATACCCGATGCTCCTGATGGTGAGCATTCCACACCCGAACAACCGTTGAAAGTGAAGTGCCGGGCAAACCTGTAGGGTCGCGTGAAAGCAGCTCAAGAACTCGCGACCTATCCCCCTCAATAATCGCCGATACCCACCCAAACCCTTTCTCTGCTTGCCAATCCTGCCCGGTGTATGAGGTAAGATTTGGCTGGTGCTCGAGAATAGCTCCTGAGCGATCCATACTCCAAACCGCTGCTTCCGACGCCTCAACAAGGGTGCGGTAGCGCGCCTCGCCAAGCTGAAGGGCACGCTCCTTTTCTTTAAGGGTTGAGACATCAACCATCGTGACGATCACTCCATCGACCACATCGCGAACAAGATAAGGAAGCACTCTGACCAGGAACGATCGACCACTCAAATCTTGATACTCGTGCTCGATCATTTCACCCTCTCTAAGCACCTTTTCAAGGGTTGGCACGAGTGCTGGACCCCGAAAACGCATCGCGAAGGTATCAATGCGCCTTCCGACATCTTGCGGAAGAAGACAGAGCAGCTCACCGATTGCCGGGGTAAATCGCCTTATGCTGAGAGTGCTATCGAGGAAAAGCGTTGCTATATCAGTGGCCGCGAGAAGGTTTTCGATGTCGTTACTTAATTCTGTGAGCTCACTTATTTTCTGATGATACCCAGTATTGACCGTGTAGAGATCTTCATTTAGTGAGTGGAGCTCCTCATTCGTGCTTTGCAGCTCCTCGTTAGAGGCGATAAGCTCCTCGTTGCTCGCTTGCAGCTCCTCATTAGTAGTCTCTAACTCCTCGATAGTGGCCTGTAACGTATCTCGAGTGTAGCGAAGCTCCTTTTGCAAGCTTTCTATCTGCTCTCGCCCCGCATTATCACCACTCAGGGCACGACCATCAACTACCCGCTCTGGTTGAAAAACGTTCTCTTTTAGCGGAGCTGTTACTACATCCTCGATCAAAACCAAAACACATTCAGCTTTGACAAACCGCACCGTAATGGGCCGAACCGTTATATGGAACTCCTGCGAAATCCCACCAGCCAAGGTCAGACTGACTCGCTCAAACCGAGCTGAATGGCCTGTTTTCCGGATGTTAGGGAGCGCTCCAACGAGCAACGAACGGAGCTCCTGAGGAACAAGTTCGAGAATATCGACACTTGTTCTACCACTGCGAAGCGAGAGGATATCCGCTCCTTTCCCGAAACAGTACAACAATTCCCGCACATCGTTTATTAAAAAACCTGAGGGCATATATTCCGCTATCACCGAATCGAGAATAGCTAAAATCCGATGCTCAGGAAGTTGGCTGCCCGCTATTCGATCTGATTGCCGCAATCGGAGCTGCGAAAATTCAGAGATGTGGCTCAGCGAAGGCACAACTGAACGATCGCGGCGCTTGCGAAATATCTTAGAGGCAGGATCAACAGAATCAAAATCATCTTTAAGCGGTCCTGTCGACTCACTCGAGCCTAAAAAGAGAATCCCCTGTTCCTTTAAGGAAAAATGAAATATCGAAAGTGCCCGTTTTTGGGCGCTCGGCTGCAGGTAAATAAGAAGATTTCGACATACGAGTAGATCTATTTTAGTGAAGGGAGGATCTCGGAGCAGATTATGGTTTACGAATGTCACCATGCTCCGGAGATCAGGATTCACCCGATACCCCTCCCCAACCGGTGTAAAATACCTATCTCGGCGCTCTGTCGAGAGTGCGGCGATACTTTCAGCGGAATAAATACCCGCCATTGCAAAGGAGATTGAGGTTGGATGAATATCAGTCGCAAAAATCTTGACGCGATTAGTCATCTTGCGAGTTGTCAACGCCTCACGAAGAAGAATAGCGAGCGAATAAGGCTCCTCCCCGGTTGCACACCCAACAGACCACACCCGAATCTCACCATCAGCCGGAAAATGCTCTACTAAGCTCGGAATTACAGAAGACTCAAGAAACTCATAGGCCGACTTGTCCCGGAAAAAAGCTGTTACCCCTATTAGTAAATCCTTATACAATTTTCCTAATTCATCATCGTTATTTCGCAGCAGTTCAAGATACGCCTCTGGAGAATTCGCCTGAACAAGAGCTCTGCGGCGAGTAATTCGTCGAGCAACAGTGGACAATTTATATTGCGAAAAATCTATCCCGAACGACTCAAAGAGCATCCTATAGATCGAGAGAACCACCGAGGAGTCTTCATCACAATCAGAGTCACCCTCGAATCTCTCTTCACTCTCACCTGTTAATCTTTCGATCACACCACCTATTGCCGCAGGCGGTAGAACCTCATCTATAACGCCGGTCGCAATAGCTGCCCGAGGCATCCCATCGAACTTCGCCGTTTCGGGCTGCTGGACTATGCAGTAACCTCCCGCATCGTGAACCGCTTTAATCCCGCGAGAACCATCAGAACCAGTTCCAGAAAGGATTATCGCCGCAGTCTTTCCCCCAAAGGTCTCGGCCAGTGATTGAAAAAACCTGTCAATCGGCATCGTCAACGACAAAGTACGCTCTCTATCTGTGAGCACAAATTGCGAGCGTTCAATAGAAAGTTCTTTACCGGGTGCATTCACATACACCACATTCGGCTTTATCGGCATACCGTGCTCAGCCATCATCACTGGCAGCTCGGTTGTCCGTCCCAACAGCTCATCCATCATGCTCGGAAAATCGGGAGAGAGGTGCTGCACCACAATAAATGCAGCCCCCGACTCAAGGGGAATTCCTTGGAACATAACCTGAAGGGCTTCTAAGCCTCCAGCTGATGCTCCAATCCCAACGACTCTTTTTAGTTCCATCGCCGTTATACTCCCTTGCTGCTGCTTCGTTATTTCGCAGTATTTATGGCCTTTTGTGTTCAATTGTTAAGTCAACAAACACAGCTAAAAACAGCCCTCGTTGGCATCATAGGACAGTATCGAGAAATGGTTCAACGGGTAGAAGTTCGCCTTTTTTTTGCTCACTGAAACTGGACATGTACTACCAAATTCTCAACTTTTTTGGGCCAAGATGGAGATAAATCTAGAGCGAACATCAATACGACAAACAGCCTCCCCTTTTGATCTTCCGAAACAATTCTCAAACTCGCCCTCTACAAAATTCTCACCCGAGATCTTGACTTTCTGACCCATTTCTAGACAAACTCCCCCCCACGCGCTAGTAGCTCAGTTGGTAGAGCAGCTGACTCTTAATCAGCGGGTCGGGGGTTCGAGACCCTCCTGGCGCACCACAAATTTTTCCTCTCAAAATATCCCGTTCAAACACATTCCTGTCAGTGCTTTGATTCTGTCATTCGACAGCGCTCTTCTTATCACTCAGCGCCCCTCTTCTCACTCAGCTTCCCGTGGTATTTTTAAAAAAACTTTTTTTGATACGCAATGACTGCATCCTCGTCCAAGCTATTCTCACTCTCAAACACCATCGCCCTTATTGAATCTTTTTCCCCATCTCCCAAGTATCCGAGTCAATTAAAAGCCAAAACTGCAGTTCTTGAGCTTCTCACACAGGGAGACCGAGTATTGTGGCGGAGCCATTTTGAGCCAGGTCATGTTACGGCATCCTCGTGGATTATAAGCCCCTGCGGAGGGAAGGTTCTGCTCTGTTACCACCGAAAGCTTCAACGATGGCTCCAGCTCGGGGGACACGTTGATGGCGAAGCCGATGTTGCGGCCGCTGCGCTGCGAGAAGCGCAAGAAGAATCTGGAATATTGGAATTTGATTTTGTAACCAATGAAGTTTTCGATCTTGATGTACATCACATCCCCGCTCGCGCAGATGAGCCGCCGCATCTTCATTTTGATATTCGATTTTTATTGCAAGCTCGATCTGATGAAATTGTGTGCAGCGCTGAATCTTTAGCTTTGCAGTGGGTATATCATCACGATATACCCAGTCTTACAGATGAATTTAGTATTCATCGAATGGCCGACATTGCGAACTCTTTTTTATTGGATCCATGAGGGATGCGATTCAACAATTATAAGATCTGCTTCATTACGAAAGCCGGTATCGATGAACTGAAATATGCCATTTTTTTTTAAACGGTCCACGTTTATCGGTCCTCTCGCTAGCTCCTTGAGCGCCGAGAGTCGCTCTGCATTTATTGAGAGTAATTGCCGCTGTTTACCCTCTTCGTCGCTAAAAGAATACGGCACTACGGGCGGAAGATCGTGCGGAACAAAAGCAAGCGCAACGGGTAGTCCTTTTTTCGAGAGCCGTTCGACCAGATCAATCATTGGACGGAATCCCGGCGATGCCGGCCCGCCCAACAACCTCATCTCCTCTTGCCCGGGAATAGGAATATAGGAAAGCGCGGTATAACGATTTGTATCGAATTTCCAACGGCCGTAATCCTGATAAAATGCATCAAACCCATCGAGCAGAGCCCCAATTTTTTTCTGCAAATCGGGAACCGAGGCATTCAGATCAATATTCAAAATCTCTCTAAAACCGAATGCATCTAGATTTTTCGGCGAAATTCTCAATAGGTCCTCCTGAGTCATGCCATTACCAACTCCAAGCTCACTAAAATACGCTGCTCCTTCGTAATAATCTCTCGCAAAGAGGTGGCTCTTATTTGGAAAAACGAGAGTGCCGTGTACAGGGTGGCTAATTTTTCTATCTGTTTGACTGAGTACTATCGAAAATTGGGGGTCCGAAGTAAGACGGAGTGGATTACCCTCTTTATCAGAACCTATATAGTTAAATTCCTTCCAGCCTTGGGGAAAAGCAAAACCTCGAAGGGGGATCTCGATCAATGAGCCATCGGGCTTCTGATAGGTATTAACCTCTCCAAGATCATACGGCTTCCCTCCGAACTGTTCGAGAAGACAGGGACCTACTGCTATACGAAAGTCAGCATCAAGTATCCGGTATTCACGCATCGCGTCATGTTTAAATCTCGTGAAACTAAAATTAAGCGCTCCAATTCTTCCCCAATTATGAGCAACCTCCGTATTCATCTCTAGCTTTTCCTCTGATCCGTACCAATACGTAATGCTCGTCAATACTCGGGTGAGCTGCCCAGCTGGTCCGGTTCGCTCAAGCTGTTTGTCGAGAGAGTGGCGAAGAAGAGCGAGAAATTCAGCTTCATTTGGGTGATAATCGGCGGCTGGTTTAAGACCCTCCATCGATGCCTCAATAGTACCGAGTAAATTACCAATCGCTCCCGGTTCGTAAACATAGATTAGACGAGCAAGGAGCTCGGTCATCGCAGCGCCTGTACCTTGATTTCCAAACTTCGCATTTTCCTCAGCAACCTGAAGATAGAGAACTCCGTCTCGTATTTTCCCCGATGCTTCTACAAGCCGCCTTGCCTCATCGGCGAGATACTTAGGGCGGTTAGAGGCGCTTTCTTCGAACATTTTCTCTAGCTCGTTCTTCGAATAATAACGGGGACTACCTGTGCGGAGATCGGGCACCATCAAACCTGGCCTCATCGACATCGATGAAGGAATGACACTCTCCGGAAGTACCGTATCAGGCCCGTACCAACAACCCTTCAACGTGTTACGGTCAACACGGGATTGACTAAGATTAGCGCCAATTAGATTCGCATCGCGGAGAGAAAATCCTCGCAAATCTTCACTGATGCGGCACCCTCTAAGATTCAAACCCGTTCCATCCGCAAGAGTGCGAAGCGATGCACCACTTGAAACAAGTTCTGGAAGTCCCTCAATAGACCCATCCCGACTTGAGGCCGCCTGAACTGCCAGCTGAAGCGGCGATGTTTCCCCATCACCTGCCAGTGCGTTTGGATTAACTCCACAAGAAGCGAGTTTAGGAATCAAATGAAATCGTTTTTCTGCCACCGCAACATGAATAGCAGTTGCACCCGGTATCTGCCACGAATCGGGTGATCGTTGATTAATTGGAACCCCTAATTCGTGCAGCTTCTCGAATAATTTTGGTGAGCTATCCTGCACAACCATCGCGAGGACTGGCGGTAAACCACTGATAGTAGAGCTAAGATCAGTTTCGGGGAGTGGCTGAGAAAAAAGTTCGTGAAGAAAAATTCCGGAATGATCGCGGCGAAACGTCTGTTCGATTATTGAATCAACTTTCTCCCAATCTTTTCTTTCAATCGCTGATGTAAGTTCAACATGTGCGCGAGGTATCGGCGAGGTTTCAAATCTGCTCGTAAAAAACTCTGCGGAATCTTTTACCTGAGCGCGTAGTGCGGAGTGACGTTCCTGGAGGTTGCGAAGTGACAGCATTGATAATTGAGATAAATTAAGGAATCTCTCTCGCCAGACTCTCTGATAATTTCAGAGTGGCTGAGCGGCGGAAGTACAGCTGGAATATTTCCTAGCACATTTACTCAGCCAAAAAAAAGATCGCAAGCAATTTTGGATCAAGACTCTTAAATCTTTGATATTATTTCAGTTGAGAATCAGTGGTTGCGCTTTTTTTCATCGAACTGCTAGATCTGTGGTATACTTAGCTGGTTCGGCTTGGGTTTTATCTTCGTATCCCCTTTTCCGCTATTATAGAGGCGGGTTGTTGATTCCATACATCACATTCGGCCATAGTAGGGGCTTTGTTTAACATCCCCCTCTGGTTGCAAACAGTAACGCTATGCATCCCGACCTCTTTTTTCACAGTTCAATCGTTCTTATTCTCGTTTTCTTCTCGTTCATCCTTACCCTCACCAAAGTAGCTCTCGTGGTTGAGAGTCGCTTCGAAGATCGTTCAGATAAAGCCAGACGTTTTGATAGAACCGCTCGCTCGGATTTGCTCGCAGGAGTACGTTCGGCACTTACCTTAGTTCTTGTTTTAACGGGAGCCTATAGTGGATGGTATTTGAGAGAGCCGCTCGGCATTTTGATTCAATCGGGGATAATACCTGAGAACACTCTAAAAGAGTCGATCGCGACGGGCACGTTCACAATACTGGTGTTCCTTATTGCTGGCGCTGTCGTCACATTTGGCGATGCTATCCCGAGAAGATTAGCTCTTCGATACCCATCGATAATATACCGAATCACGTCACCAATTGCCGATGGGTTGCATTATCTCCTTCGTCACTTCATTCGGGCTACCGATGCAATCTCGAACGTAATCCTCCCGGGTATATCATCCGAGAATGGTGATATTACACCCCTTGTAACCGAAGAGGAGGTTCGGCTTGTTTTGGATCGGGCGAGAGAATCAGGTTTAATTCATCCAGCAGAACAGAGGATTGTCACGAAGGTTTTTCGATTTGGATCACGTTACGTAAGCTCACTCATGACTCCACGAAACGATATCGTATGGCTTGATTGCGAAGAGCCTTTGATTGAGCTTTGGCAAGCCGCACGTCAGAGTGGTTTCTCTCATTTTCCCGTTATGCGGGGCTCGATTGATGACATTCTTGGAATTGTTTCTATCGGGGATCTTGCAGAACAGATAACTGCGGGACGAAAAGATTTAGACCTTTCTCGGTGTAGAGACCCGTATCAGGTTCCTGCGACCTCTCCGGCTCTATCTGTTTTACAGAGGTTCCAAGAAGACAAGCACCGTTTTGCCCTTGTAATCGATGAATACGGCGGTATTGATGGATTGATCACAACTCATGACCTGATGGAGGCTCTTGTCGGGGAGATCGGCGATAGTGAATTTGCAACTGAATCGACAATCGTAAAACGTGAGGATGGCTCGTATCTTGTCGATGCATCGGTTGATCTCGAGGATATGATGGAGCGTATTGGAATACGGCTTCCGATCGAACGAGAGAGAAAGGGGTTCTATTCGCTCGGAGGTTTGATAATGGAGCGGCTCGGCAACGTTCCTCGCACCGGAGATCGATTTAGTTTTGGTGATATCGACTTTGAGGTCGTCGATATGGATGGCTACCGAATCGACAAAGTGCTTCTAAAGGCCAAGCAGCTTCACCTTTCTAATTCTGTTGCCAATTCGCCCGAGCAGCGGCGCAGTCAAGCTATCAGCCAAAACACTCGCCAAGCCATTCGCGATGATTCAGTTCACCTTCGAAAAAAACTAAAGAAGGTAATTGGATAGAATCTTCTATAACGAGGTATATCACTACTTCCTCTCAAATACGCCCGCCTTTTTCACTCTATCGGTCCAACCGGTGAGATGATAGTGTTAGTTCAAAATTTAGAATAATTGTGCTCTGAAAGGGGCGTATGATGACTATTTAGTGGTTCAAACTATGGCAGTCAAAGAAACAATTTTTGGAAAAATAATCGCGCGAGAGGTTCCAGCAGATATTGTGTATGAGACGGATGATGTTCTAGCTTTTCGCGACTCCAATCCCCAAGCTCCAGTCCATGTACTCGTTGTTCCGAAGCAACAGTTTGCAAATATCGGAAAAATAGACGATGCGATACTCCTTGGCCACGTCATGCAGGGGTGCGTAGAGGTAGCCAAATCACAGGGTCTAATTGAATCGGGATATCGGATTGTAATTAATACTGGCGTAGGGGCAGGTCAGACAGTTCTTCATATGCATGCCCATGTATTGGGTGGTCGCAGGTTTGAATGGCCTCCGGGATAATTGAGTGTGAATTTGCACAGCGAGGCGGCGAAGCGAAGCGGCGAAAGCAAATAGAATTCGCCTCGGCTGAAAGATTATCAAAGAGGAGGCTTGCGGATGTTGGAATACTCATCAGTATCGGTGGTTAAACGAGGTGCCGTTGCAGTCGTAACTATCCAGCGTCCCGAACACCTGAATGCGCTTAATCCAGACGTTTTGCAATCATTAATCGTTGAGTTTGCAAAGATCGAAGAAGATGCGTCAGTCCGAGTTGTGCTTCTCCAGTCAGCTGGCGATAAGGCATTTGTTGCAGGTGCTGATATTCGCGCGATGTTTGACCTTGGACCACGCGCAATAGCTGATTTTATCGAATTAGGTCAGCGGGCTGTGAGAGCGATTGAGCTCTGTAGGGCACCAGTTGTTGTTGCGGTACAGGGGTATGCTCTCGGTGGTGGTCTTGAAGTTGCGCTAGCAGGAGATCTTATACTTGCAAGTAGTAACGCAAAGCTAGGACTTCCTGAGGTTAATTTGGGCTTAATTCCTGGTTTTGGTGGCACTCAGCGCCTTATCTCACGATGCGGTGTCGGAACAGCGCGTTACCTGACTCTGACTGGCAACCTTCTCGATGCGAAAGATGCAAAACTGGTTAGTCTGGTTGACGAGGTGTTTGCTGCAGAGGAGTTTGAAAACGAGGTCTCTAAATTCACCCAAAAATTAGCTGAAAAAGCTCCACTTGCCCTTTCGGCGGCAAAGCGGGTGATAAACAAAACGGTTGAGGGAGATCAGCTTGCAGGTATGCGGCGAGAGGTAGAGGCGTTTCTTGCTCTCTTTGCGACTGAAGATAGAGATGAGGGAATGAAGGCATTTCTTGAAAAACGAAAGGCCTCCTTTGTGGGCCGGTAGAGGGGATTATCAGCTACTCTTGAGAAACGAATGGAGGAAACTCGATGGGATGGCGTGATGGCTGTGCGTTTCTACTAAATGATGAAGAGCTCTCCGTTCAGGTTCTCGCGAGAGATTTTGCTGAAAAAGAGGTGGCGCCTCGGGCAGCAGAGCTTGATGCGCGGGGTGAGTTTCCCGCCGATATCATCGCAAAGCTTGGGACTCTCGGTTTTTTGGGTGCGGTTGCTCCTGATGCTATAGGCGGCTCAGACTTAAGTTCAGTAGCCTACTCTATTCTAATCGAGGAACTCGCCGCAGCGTGCGCCTCAACAGCCATTATCGTCAGTGCTCACAATTCACTTTGCCTCTGGCCAGTGGTTTACTACGGCACTCCGGAACAACACGAGCGTTTTGGACGACCTCTTGCCACAGGAAAAACTCTCGGCTGTTTTGCACTCTCTGAGCCAGGGACCGGCAGCGATGCCGCTTCTCTTACCTGTCACTATCGCGCATCACAAGATAAATTCATCGTCTCCGGCACAAAAAACTGGATTACAAACGCACCTGATGCGGGAGTCTGTGTTCTTCTTGCGACATCTGATATTACAGCGGGCTACAAGGGAGTTTCTGCTTTTGTTCACGATATGAATCTTCCCGGTATATCGGTCGGAAAGCACGAAGATAAGCTCGGCATACGCGCTTCATCTACCGCAAGTATTACCTACGATGGTGTTGAGTTATCTCGCGAGAACCTTCTTGGAGTTGAGGGCAAAGGTTTTTCAGTTGCTATGAACACACTCAACGGTGGTCGTATCGGAGTTGCAGCTCAGGCTATCGGGATCGCTCGAGCGGCGCTTACTGACGCACTCCACTACGGGAAAGAGCGAAAAACGTTCGGAAAAGCGATAGTCGAACATCAATCGATACAAAATTATCTTGCCGATATGATAACGGGAATAGATGCAGCTCGTTATCTGACCCTTGCCGCTGCGAGAAAAAAAGATGCGGGGCTATCATATGCGAGAGAGGCTGCTCAGGCGAAACTCTTTGCTTCGCGCGTCGCGATGGATTGCGCGGATAAAGGGATTCAGATTCACGGCGGTTACGGGTATGTGCGTGACTATCCAGCGGAGAGACATCTTCGAGATGCTAAAATCACAGAGATTTATGAGGGGACCACTGAGATTCAGCGGATCGTTATCGCATCAAGTCTCGTAAGGGAAGATCCATAAGGAGGGTTCGGCATGACAGAGCAAAAAAAAAATGGCTCACCTGATCGTGCCACCTGGCGAGCTCAGGTTTACGGGAAGCAACTGGAGCGAAAAAAAAGATTTGATTCGATAAGCTTTCGCGAGCAACCTCCCCTTGTTTCTTGGGAAGAACGGGCAAATCTAGATTCACACGACTCACTCGGATATCCGGGTGAGTTTCCATATACCCGAGGAATTCATCCGACGATGTATCGGGGCCGCCTGTGGACGATGCGGCAGTTTGCGGGATTTGGATCGCCGGAGGATACGAATCGGCGTTTTCGGTATCTTCTTGAGCAGGGTCAAACCGGGCTATCCACCGCATTCGATATGCCATCGCTGATGGGGTACGACGCCGATCATAAACGTTCGCTCGGCGAAGTCGGCAGAGAGGGGGTTTCAGTCTCATCGATAGAGGATATGGAGCGGTTATTTGCGGGGATCGACCTTGGCTCCGTGACAACTTCAATGACGATCAATTGCACCGCGCCGATTGCGCTCGCGATGTACTTTGCGGTTGCTCGTCGTCGCGGTATCCCGCTCGACAGATTGGGCGGAACGATCCAGAACGACATGTTCAAGGAGTTTATCGCGCAGAAAGAGTGGATATCCCCGCCTGAACCCTCGGTTAGGCTTGCCTGTGATGTCATTCAATTTTGTGCGAGCCATGCTCCGCGGTTTAATCCTATTAGCATCAGCGGATATCACATCAGAGAAGCTGGTGCTACGGCGGTGCAGGAGCTTGCTTTTACTATTGCCGATGGCGTTGGCTATGTTGAGGAGTGTCTCAATCGCGGAATGGCGATTGATGATTTTGCGCCCCGGCTCTCGTTCTTTTTTGATGTGCATAACGACTTTTTCGAGGAGATCGCAAAGTTTCGTGCAGCGCGTCGAATATGGGCTCGGTTAATGCGCGATCGATTTGGTGCTCGTGATCCGAAATCAATGATGCTCCGCACCCATGCGCAGACTGCGGGAGTAAGCCTTACCGCGCAACAACCGGTGAATAATGTCGCCCGTGTTGCGATTCAGGCCCTTGCTGCGGTGCTTGGTGGAGTTCAATCGCTTCACACCAATTCAATGGATGAGACACTTTCACTACCTACTGAAGAGGCGGTAAAAGTTGCGTTGAGGACGCAACAGATTATCGCGGAGGAAACGGGGGTAACTAATACGGTCGATCCTCTTGGTGGTTCCTTTTATATCGAGCAGCTTACTGATGAGATAGAAAAAGAAGCGATGCAGTACATCGAGAAGATAGACAGCTTTGGTGGGATGTTGCGAGCTGTTCAACTAGGATATCCTCAACACGAGATCGCAGAGTCCGCGTATCACTTTCAGCTCAAGGTGGAACGACTCGAGGAGATTCAGGTGGGGGTAAACAGGTACATCGATCAAACGGAACAACCGATTCCGACCCACACCATTGACACCTCGATAGAGCGCGATCAACGGGAACGATTGCTCCACTTTAAGGCTTCGCGCGACCAACAACGCCACGCTGAGTCTTTGGCGCGCCTCGAGGAATGGTGTCGTTCGGGCGCCAATATCATGGAACCGTTGATTGATGCGGTTGATAATGGAGTCACTCTCGGCGAGGTCTCAGATCTCTTTCGCTCTGCGTTTGGAGAATATCGAGACCCTGGCACCTTTTAGTAAGAGTTAAAATCGAGCATTTCTAAAACTCGATGGAAGCAAAGGAGCTTCGATGACAGAAACGAAAGAGACCACGATCGAGGATGAAGATTCTCCTATCCGAGTACTTATCGCAAAACCAGGTCTCGATGGGCACGATAGGGGCGCGAAAGTAGTAGCCCGCGCACTCCGCGATGCGGGAATGGAGGTTATTTACACAGGGCTTCATCAATCGCCTGAAATGATAGTACGTAGCGCTATTCAGGAAGATGTTGATTGTATCGGAATGAGCATTCTTTCAGGAGCTCACCTCACCCTTTTCCCAGCGGTGATGTCGCTGCTTCGCGCAGAGGATGCAGGGGATATCATTGTTTTTGGCGGTGGTATTATTCCCAAAGATGATATCGAAATGCTTAAACGTGAAGGGGTGAGTGAACTTTTTGGACCAGGCGCCCGGACAGAAGATATTATCTCGTGGGTGCGTAGCGCAGTTGCTGCGAAGAGAAGTGGTGGTTGAGGTATTAACTCGGGTTAATTAAAGGTTAATTTTATAGGACGCAAGCTACGCGTCTTTGTTACGCAATCGACGGTTTTTATCTTCTCAAAATTTCCCCATTGAAATTCTCTTATAACTGCTTAATAGAGGATTAAAGAGACTTTGTATTACTTACTGCCTACTAAAAAGGTAGGCGGCATCGTAGCGTTTAGGGGGACACTCAATGACAGGCCAAAGATTCACCGAAAAGGCCCAAGAGGCGCTTCAGCATGCACAGAAATTGGCTTTTGAAAGAAAAAGTCCAGAGATTGATACCGATCATCTACTATTATCCCTAATTGCTCAGGAGGGAGGAATCATCCCTCGGTTACTAACCAAACTTGGTATTGAGCCAAAAGTGATCTCTGAGGAAACAGAGCGAGCGCTGAGGAGAAAACCGAGTGTTAGTAGCGGAGCTGTTGAGCCGGGGAAGACTTATATTAGCCAACATGTTCAGCGTCTCCTTGCATCAGCAGAGGAAGAAGCAAAGCATCTTCACGATGAATACATCTCGGTAGAGCACCTATTTTTGGCGCTTATTGAGGAGGGTGATAGAGGCCCTGCAGGTCGTATACTGAAAGGTCTTGGAGTTTCTCGAGAGAAAGTTCTTACAACTCTTACCTCGATTCGTGGTGGGCAACGGGTTCAAAGTGCCAACCCCGAAGCAACCTACGAAGCGCTCGAGAAATATGGTCGCGAT